>ENA-ORNO01000271-ORNO01000271.1-human-gut-metagenome-genome-assembly--contig:-NODE-271-length-37150-cov-3.621836_pt1 | contig 37150 bp, 31 predicted proteins | sample MGYA00242117_ERZ509026 | MGnify/ENA primary metagenome ERZ509026 (study PRJEB26280, sample SAMEA2338710) | human gut metagenome | biome: human gut; feature: human-associated habitat; material: faeces... | reverse complement strand
CGGGTAAGCGCAACAGCTTTCCTCCCACGTAACCGCCACATTTACCGCACGGGATTCGGGCAGCATTGGACTTCGTGTTGTCTAGCACACTCGTCCGTCCCTGTACAGCCTTCTATGTGATTTCTGTTCGTCGGTTCGGGAGTTTGCCCGCCAGCATTTTTTTTCGCTGACATCCGGCTTCCTTCAGATTCCATCTCACGATGGACACCCTTGCCTTCGGCTAACGCTTCCTACTGCCGAGCGCGTTGTGGTCTCTCACCACTTAGTTGTTGCTCTTGCCGGGCGCACTAGAAAAAGGCAGTCAGCATGACGCTGATTGCCTCTGTCGGGGACTGCGTTCTTCCGACGATACTATCATAGCACAGGTTTATTTGCTAAAGCGTGCTATTTTGTGCTGTTTCGTCCTGTTTTGTCCTGTTTGCTGCTAATTTGTCCTGTTGGGTGCTATGCGCTGCTGGTTGTGGGTGCAGCGGGGGTGATGTGTTATCAAGTAGGTGGGCTGGTGGTGGGAGTGCTTGATAACACGATATAGTATAGCACAGATTTTTTTCTCAAAGCTTCTCATTCCTTCTCAAACGTTCTCAAAGCTTCTCAACTTTTTGCTTTGCCATTCAAACTATTATAGTTGTCGAAAAGATTGTATCGTGTCAAAGCAATATTGCTATCTGCAAAGCGACGAAGGATAGCTTTTCAAGTTGAATTTATGCACACCCATTCCTTATATCGAGTTCATTATGTTCAGCAGGTTTTGATAGGTATCTACATCGTGGTACACCACATTGCTCGTAGACATCTCATTGAACAGCTTCCTTGCACAAGATATTTTTGCCCGCTCGATTGGACGAAGTTCAAGGGTCTCCATGGTGCCTTTCGTTTCAGCTATGAAGAAAATATGCTTGACCTTACCTTCATAGAAAGCGATTGCCCAGTCCGGTGAATAATTGCCCACCGGCGTAGGAATTTGAAAGCTTCTCGGCAGTTTGGCATATACGCACACTTCCTCCGCAGCATCCAAATCTTCTGCAAACCGTCTCTCAATGCTCTTGTCAGCAGAACCGTCCGTAAATACATAGTCTTGAATAGCTTTCTTTGCGAGGAACGCCTTATCGAAGCTCTGAGTCGCTTTTTCAGCCGTGAAGATGGAGCTGTCGTATTCGCCCTCAATGGTGTCGTAGGAAATATGCTCCACGATCATTGTGGCTTTTTGCTCATTGATAAGCCGGATGACCTTTGTAATGAACTCCTCCGGGTTGTTCTGGAACATATAGAACTTCTCCATGCGAATGCCTTGCAGAATCGCAGAAATCGTGCGCCGTGTCAGAACGGTACCCTCTGCGATTTTCCCGATGAGATCGTACTTAATCTGACTGGTTTCAGCATGTTTGAGCGTCCTTGTCCGAGTTTTTTCATCGGTAAAAGTTTCTCCACGTTCAATCTCATATTCGTTCATTTCTGCTTTCTGGCGCCCGATGGTGGTGGTGTACTGCAATTCGGAAACAAAGAGCCTTTCGTCAATATGAGCGATAGCGTTACGGATCAGCTCAGTGCTGTCGAAATCAACGGTATAGGCATACTTATGGTTAATCTCACGCCACAGCGCCTGAAACTCCCGCTTGGCAAAATTCTCATTGAGCGGATTTTCCTTGATCTTTGGGTTGTGAGCGTCAGAAACTATATCATCCAGAGCGCTGTCATCATAGACTGCCTGAATGAGCCTATGGATGCCGTCAGCCATCGGTTTGAGTTCTTCGGGCAGTTCTGCAATGCTTCCGTTCTTAACAGCCTGCCGATATTTGTCTGTCACCTTGCGCTTCATATCCACATAGCCGTTCTGAATGAGGTAGAACTCGATAGCATTCGCTTTCTCGTCGTCGATAAGCGTCAGCGTATCGTCCACTTTGACATATTTGCCCTTGAAGTATTCGTTTGTCGCCACCGTAGGTCTGTCATAAAGCACAGCCTTGATATCCGACTGCAATTCCGAAACAAAGTTCTTGTAGCTTTCGCTGGCAATTACTGTCAACACATTGATTTCGTGGACGCTGTCACCGCAGCTCTGCACGTCCATACGGGTACCGTTCTGATTGACGCAAAGGCGTAGACCACGGCCGACCTCCTGCCGCTTACCCGTATTGCTGTCGGAGTGTTTCAAAGTGCAGATTTGGAACACGTTTGGGTTATCCCAGCCCTCACGCAACGCGGAGTGGGAGAAGATAAACCGTGTCGGTTCGTCAAAGGAAAGCAGCCGTTCCTTGTTCTTCAATATCAGGTCGTAAGCAGAAATATCGTCGGAGAACTCGCTGCCACGCTTGAGCTGGCTGTCCACGCTGCGCCCGGTTCTCTTGTCGATGCTGAAATAGCCCTTATGTACCCGATGAACATCGCTGCCGGTGGACTTCAAATACTTCTGATACGGCGCATCAAGCAGTGTAATGTGCTCATTCAGAATGGAAATATACTCCTCTTCAAACATCATGCCGTATTCGCCAAGTACCTCGTCGCCATTTTCATCGTACTGGCGATATTTTGCCACCTCGTCAATGAAGAACAAGGACAGGCACTTGATGCCCATGTTAAAGAGCTTCTCCTCTTTCTCGAAGTGGGAAAGGATGGTCTCGCGAATCTGAATGCGGCGAATATCCTTTTCGGACACATCGCCTACTACGTCACCGGCTTTGATGACTACGCCGTTGGTAAAAGTCACAGTGCCACGCAGCGGATCGATTTCGGAAATGGTATAGCCTTTGTACTGCCCCATTTCCTGCGAAATGAAGTAAAGGTCGTCGCCGACACCCACAGTACGAAGCTCACGGTTAATTGATTTCTTGTAGCGAATCTCCAGCTCGATTTTTGCCATCGGCGGCTTCTTGCCGGAAAGGACAATCTGTTCAAGGTAGAGATAGCTGTCCGTACCACGGAGATTCTTGACCTCAAAGCCCTTAACCTCAATTTTCTTGACCAGCCGTTTGTTGAAAGCGTCCAGCGCATCCAGCGCATAGACAAGATTGTGATGCTTGGCATGGGTAGCCGAGTAGTTGAGGGCGAACAGCGGGTTGAAGTTTTGCAGTGCTTTCTGTGTTACATCGCCGCCCATTTTCTGCGGCTCGTCCAAAATGATGATTGGGCGGTTGGCCTTGATGACATCAATTGGGCGGCGGGAAGCAAAATCGTCACGCTTTGAGTAAATGATACGAGCCTCTTTGCTCTTGCCGTCCTCTTTCAGCGAGGACGCAAACGCCTGCGTGTTGATAATCATCACGTTGATGTCGGGGCTGCTTGAAAAGCTATCGAGCTGGTTCAGATTGGAACTGTTGTAGATGAAGAATCGCGCTTTCTTCCCGTAATACTCCATAAAATGGTCTGTGGTGATTTCAAAGGACTTCTTCACGCCCTCACGAATCGCAACGGACGGGACGACCACGATAAACTTGCTCCAGCCGTATTTTTTGTTCAGCTCGAACATCGTTTTGATGTAGACATACGTCTTGCCCGTGCCGGTTTCCATTTCAATATCAAGGCTGCAATGCCCAAGGTCTTTGACAAGGGAAGTGGAGAGCTTGATATTATTCTGAATCTGTAACGTCTGGATATTGTGCAGCAGCTGCTCATCGGAAAGCTGGACGATCTCATTTTTGTAACCGGTATCGTCATTGTCACCATCATCCACATCAGCAACAGTGAGTTGCTCATCTGTGCGGATAAACGACATTTGCTTCGTACGGGGCGAGAATGGAGTAGTTGTTTTTTGCGTCCCCAAGTCACGGATATAGTTGACCTTGCCGTGGAAACCCTGCCCCTGAAAGACGCGCGCAACGGCATCGACCGCATCGGTTTGGTATTGTTGTATTTTGAAGCTAAATTTCATCAGGGCACACCTCGTTTAATACACTCGTCGCCAGCTTCAGAACGGAAAGGCATCTGTGAAACAAGTAGTCATAGTGTTCATCGCAGCAGATGTCTTTCTTATCCGTTTCGTGATGGCGGATTCTAAAAGCGTTTCCCAGTTTGGTAAGCGTAGCGAATTCTTCTTGCAGCATTGCTCTGTAATCAGTATTGCCTTTGCTTATTACATCAAGCAGTCTGTCAGCGGAGGCTTTTTTATCACATCGCTGATAATATGTCTTGATTCGTTCAAACGCATCCCAAATCTTCTCTGTTGCCATACTGATTCTCGCTTCTTTATAAAGCTGAAAAGATTGCTCAACAAGTTTGCAGAACTCGGCATCGTTGATTCGGAATGCCGTTAAATCAAATGATAACGTAGCCTGTTCTGTCAATTTCATTTCAAGCAAATCGATGACTATTTTAGCATTTCTATAAATCGTGCCGTCGTAGTTGTTTACTTCTTCCATACAATCTCCGATTGCAGGAATCTCTTTACCAAATAACTTTTCCGCACGACTCATATTATCGAAAAGTTTACAGTCTTTATAGTCGCTCTCCAAGTCATCTTTTAATGCCGAAATGATTTTTTCTGCGTATTGCCTATTCATCACAGCACCTTCCTTACGGTATCCGGGCTATATGTAGCAAAGATCTGATCGAAGTTAGTGGCCACGCTGTCGTTTGCCATAGAGCTGTCCCGCATGACAAAGTAGTAAGGCTTCTGCATGGCAATCGCCTTGATGGTTTCGTCGGTCACATTGCTGTCGAAGCAGGCAATCAGATAGTTGTCCTCCACATTGAACACTTTCTTGCCGGCAATTGTGGTTTCCTCGATTTTGCTGGAAAGCAGTACGCCCAAATCCAGCATCACTTGGAACAGCAAATCTTCCGGCGTTCTGTCCTCTTTGATGTTATCCTCAAAGGCGGAGAGCATGGAGAACTTGTAGTCGGCGGGATTGTAGTAGACATCTTTCATATTGGTAGTATCGCATTTCAAAACACGGAAACCTATGTCAAGATTTTGTGCTGTCAAAGGGTTATCCTCTTTGATTTTCTTCCCGGCACGTCGGATGCGCTCCTTGCCGATTTCGCAGATATTCTTGTATCCAGCTTTGTATGCTTCACTCTTTTTATCGGTCACTTCGGGGAGCTGAACCATAATGAATTTGCGATGTCCGCCATCTTCGGCGTTTTTGCTCATTACGGCATGGGCAGTTGAAGCTGAGCCTGAAAAGAAGTCAAGAACCACAGAATCAGATTTTAAGTTTGCAAGAGTCAAAAGTCGTTGCATTAAACGCTGCGGTTTGGGACCGCTGAAAAAGCCGCCATCAAGAAGTTTGGAAACTTCCTGTGCGCCTTCCTGGCTGTGACCGACATCCTTAAAGAACATAATAGAGGTTGGCGCCATTCCTTCGTGCTTCAAATCAGTGAGAAAACGCTTAATTCTGGGAACACCGTTTCCATCAGGGCCAAACCAAATTCTATTATCCTGGAGTCTCTCCAAAAATGCTTTTTTGGAGAGACTCCAGCAGCGACCTGCTGGAGGCTCTATTACTCGCCCCGAAGGGGCGGTAATAGGGTAATCACATTCCGCATTATAGGTCTTAACAGAAATGTCGCTTGACATCCACACACCACGTGGATCATTGTCCGGATTAGAATAACGGGCGTTTGCTTCCTCTGTTCTTGGAAGCCTTCCGATAACAAACTGCGTTATATCCTTGGCATACATAAGTACGTAATCATGACTATTCGAGACGAATCGTGCATCATTTTTGGGTGAGAATGCTCTTTCCCATACCAACTGCGCTACGAAATTTTGCCCGCCAAACACTTCGTCGCAACATTTTTTGAGGTTTTCCTGCTCATTGTCATCAATACTGATAAATATTACACCGTCATCAGTCAGCAAATCTTTTGCTAATTTTAGACGAGGATAAATCATATTCAGCCAATCTGTATGGAAGCGACCGTTGCTCTCGGTGTTCTGCACCATACGGTTGCCGTCCTCATCATACTGCCCACTGTTGGCAAGGTATTCATCCATGCTCTGAGCAAAGTCGTCCTCATATACAAAATCATTCCCCGTATTGTACGGAGGATCAATGTAAATCATCTTGACCTTGCCAAGATAGGTTTCCTGCAACAGTTTCAGCACTTCGAGATTATCGCCCTCAATATAAAGGTTTTCGGTGGTATCAAAGTCCACGCTTTCCTCACGACAGGGACGCAGCGTCTTATTGATCGGAGCATTGGCAAGAAGAACAGACTTCTTTTTGTCAGGCCAAGTGAACTGATAGCGTTCCTCTTTGCCGTCCACCACGGTGCAGGAAATCTCCTGCATTAGCACATCCTTGTCAATCGCCCGGACGACCTCGCCGTTCTCGTTGATTGTTTCCGTCACGGCGTTGGGGAACAGCGCTGCTAACTTCTTGAAATTCTCATCGGCTTTGTTCGCTGTTTGCATTTTCAGTTTATCCATTAGGCTTGTCCTCCTTGATTTAATGTAATAACCGAATTGGCAAGACGCTTTTCACTGCCTACCGGAGTTGTGTAAAATCTTTGTTCAATGCCGTACAGCAGCATTTTTAAGTCGTTTTCAGAACCGACTTCAAAGGAATTTTCGGACACTTTCAAATCTGGGCAATAGTCTCCGATATATTTGAAAATGTTCCTTCTGTCCGGCTCATCAAGCTCCGATAATGTCTTTGCGGCAAGGGCGATTCTTTTCCGGTTTGCCGTTTTGACCTTACTGCCAGAATAATCATCTTTTAAGCTGATAAAGTCATTCGCAAGGAAAGAATTGGTTTCTTCTTGCGTCGCTTCACGATAAAGCAAATCTATTCCTCTAAATATGCTGGTAATAGATTCGAGCCTGCGGAAGTATAGGTTATCGGTGTTTTTGTCATAAATGGCATCCGGTAAATCTCTTATGACAATTTCCGCACAGTCTGTTTTATATGTAAATTCCTCTCCAAAATGCACAATCCGTTTTTGTGAGACCAATTTTGATTTGGAAACATTCTGGAAAAAGATAAACCTGCCATCAATAACGAACAGATAGTCGATTTTGTTAAACTCTGCACGGGTAAGGGAGTCCAAGTCTGCTGTCGAAACGGTATCCGATAGCAAATCAATACTGTATTCTTGTCCCTTTGCGTTTGTAATGCAAAACCAATCGTCATCTTGGAGTGTTGCCCCCGGAGTGTACGGCGAAGTAGAAGCACTTTCGGGGTCAAATTCCGGAAAAATCGTTTCTTCGGACGAAAGCATCTTTCGGTATTTCTTGTTTTCTCGCTGGCTAAGCTTCACGCATATATTCTTCATTCTATCTTACCTCTCTATAAAAGTAGAATTGTTCAATCGGTGCAGGTGATCAAATCTCAAATCTCTAATATTGCGGATGACCGGTCCTTTTCGGATAACAAAAATCTTTGTTCCGCTTTCTGTGGAAACATGGTAGTAGTGGTAGCCAAAAAGCAGATATATCGGGTTATAGTATTGCGTCTGCGATAGAAACGTAAAAACAAATACTATCAGATACACGACTGCCATTGTAAAATGCTCCGATACTCCAACCGAAACAAAGAAGTAAGCCATGTATATCGGAAGAAATTCTCCGTCTGCAAGATTAAACTCTTTGCAATTAACGACAGGAGACTCTGTCCCCAAGAAACGAGACAGAGCGAGCGAAAGCCATGACAGGAAGACCGGAACGATTAAGAGAATTATTCCAAACAAATGGCTCGGTATTTTCCCGACTGTCCATCCTTCTTTTATCGCATATATAATCGCCATCCAAGAGGTAGCATTTAGCGTAAGTAGCATTTTATATAAGAGCAAGACACCGCGCCATCCTTCCTTTAATTTATTTCATATTGCAATTTTTTTTATTTGTTGTACCAGCTCAAACTTTTTCTTCGGCTGTTTCTCCGTCCGCGCCTGCTTTTCCAGCTTGGCAATCTCTTTTTCAATTTTCTGTCGTCGCTCATCGGCTGCGATCTGCTCATCAAGGGTATTGCCGTCTGCGATGCTCACGCCGCCGATGTCCACCACGATGTTTTCCCATACTTTATCGAGGTTCAAGCCCCGCAGTTCAATGATACAGCTTTCGGTGGGCTTCCAATCCGTCTGCATCAGCTTGGTATGGTAGATCGCCAGCTTGCTTTTCCCCTCAAATTCGAGCACAAACAGGATGTTCTGCGGAATGAGCTTTGACAGTGTGGCAACTGTTTTCTCATCAAAGTCCTTCTTCTTCATCGCCACAAGCAGAACAAAGAAGCTTCCGACTTCATCACCAGCCGGAATGTTGATTTTCGCCGGTGTGATCTCGTTGACAATGGTGATTCTCGATATATCGGCGTCGATTTTCTCCTTTGCCGCCGTATTCATTTGAAACTTTGCGTAGACAGCCTTCTTCGGAAGCTGCTTGCTCATTTCAGTTGACTTTGGAAGTCCAAGCATATGATCACCTCATCGCACGACTAAGAAGCATATCAGCTCAAAGTCATCCAGTCCCTTGATTTCATTTGACAGGAAGCTCATCTGAGCCCCGCTCAGGAAGCTGTCAATGTCGCTTTCCTCCTTGACTTCAATAATGGAAGCAATGGCATCGCCAAGCAGAGAGGAAAGTCTGGACATGTCTTTTCCGTCGCGGGTCTCTTTGTTGAATGGCTTGTACACCGCAGGAATCGGCTCCGATTTTCCCTTGCAGAGAAGGCGCATCTTGTCGAGCATCTGTTTCGGAGAAAGGTGGTCACAGATTACTTCTCCGTCATTGGCGATATACACCATATAGAAGGGGTGCAGCCGGTTCTGATTATCGATGTTCACGCTGTTGGAACGGTTCTTCAGAACATAAATTACACCGGCAGGCATATCCTCGCTTGCAGGAACAACCGAGTGCAAGCCGAAAGGCGTCTTGTCTATGTCGGGGTGGTGCTTGATGTAGTCAAGCAAGTCGAGCCGAAATTCGTTGAGCCCCAAGTCCATAATGGAAATGCCCGTTGTCATATCCTCAATATCCACAACTTCATCCTGCAAACGTTTGAGCTGGGCTTTTCGATATTCAAGATCGGTCTTTTCCTCGTCGCTGAGCAGGTTGTCATCACCCGTAGCGGTCATGTCTACAATTTTCATACGGGTTTCAACTTTCGCTTTCAGATTGATGTAATCATCCAGCGTCACGTCAGGCCAGAAATTCACAAGCTGAATGACCTTATTTCGGCTTCCGATACGGTCAATGCGCCCGAAACGCTGAATGATGCGAACAGGGTTCCAGTGAATGTCGTAGTTGATAAGGTAGTCGCAGTCCTGCAAGTTCTGACCCTCGGAAATACAGTCGGTTGCAATCAGCACGTCGATTTCCGTCTTATCGTCCGGCATCAGCAGCTCTTTGTCCTTTGAGACAGGCGAGAAGCAGGTCAGCACCGTGTTCAGGTCGGCACGAAGTTTGGGACAAGTTGTTCGTCCATCAACAATGCCGGATACCATTGCTGTATTCAGCCCATATCGTTTCTTGACATAGCTGCTGACATTGTCATAGAGATAACCGGCTGTATCTGCAAAAGCGGTGAAGATAATCAGCTTTTTATTGCCCTCGTTGATGGGATGCGTGATCTTATTGTCAATCACACGGAAAAGTTCTTGCATCTTTGCGTCGTGTTCCGGCGTAATGTCTCCGACAAATAGAGTCAGCAGTTCAAGCACCTCGGCATCTTTTGCCAAACTGTCTCGCCACGACATATAATCCATATCGGCAAGGTCAATTTTGACTTTCCGACCGAAAGAGAACAATTCATCCGAGTCCTGATCCTCAGCATCAAACTCGTCCACATTTGAAATATCCGTCAGTTCGAGGGAAGCACCAGCGTGCTTATCAAAACGGTCAATCGTTTCAATTGTGCTGTTTATCAACCCCTTTATGCGAGTCAGCGTCAGATTGAAAGAATAGACGGAGCTTTCCATACGCTTCATCAGGTTGATAGCGGTCAGGCGACGAATGCCCTGCTCACGGTTGGCCTGCGTAAAGCCGACATTGACCTTGTTATCGCCGTAGAGATCGGCATACTTCTCCATCTTGCTCGACAGAATATAGTGCGTCGGCGTATAAATTGTCAGTGACAAGAGCATTAATTGCTCAAAAATCTCGTTATAACTGATTGCCTTCTTCAGATCAGTAAGATGCGGACGAAGCGAGATAGGCTTTAATCTTGTTGGGAAGGTACCGATGTCCGCCATATCGTAATACTTTTGTATGTGCTTTCTGGAACGGGCGATAGTCACGCTGTCCAGCACCTCAAAGAAATCAAAGTCTAACATTTTGAGCAGGTTTTCGGTCGTGCGTTCGTGCGGTTCCCATTTACTCCATGTGTTGAACGCCCTTTGCGCATTCCTGAATATTTCATCGATGGAGCGGGTAGTGTTGAGCTTTTCGTCTATGTAGTCGGTGTGCCCTTCATATGCGAGGGCAAGCTGATTTTTCAGGTCGTTAAAACGGTTGTTGACCGGCGTGGCAGAAAGCATCAGCACTTTCGTTTTTACGCCAGCCCGAATGACCTTCTTCATTAAGGTGACATAGCGATTGTCTTTGGTCTCCTCGTCAGGGTTCTCGACCAACTTGCCGCCGTTGCGGAAGTTGTGAGATTCGTCAATCACTACGAGGTCATAGTTGCCCCAATTCAGTCTGCCAAGGTCAAGTCCGTTTGAAGTGCCGTGAGTTCGGTTTAAGTCAGTGTGATACAGCACATCGTATCGAAGCCGGTCGGCGGCAATGGGGTTATTGACATAGTTATCCTTATAGGTGTTCCAGTTGTTCGTCAGTTTCTTTGGGCAGAGTACAAGGACAGACTTGTTGCGATTTTCGTAGTATTTAATAACAGCAAGAGCGGTAAATGTTTTACCAAGACCTACGCTGTCCGCGAGGATGCAGCCATTGTATTTTTCGAGCTTGTTGATAATAGCGAGGGCAGCATCCCGCTGGAAGTTATAGAGCATCCCCCAAATCTTGCTTTCCTTAAAACCAGTTGCTTCGTTGGGCAAAACATCTTCGGATACATCTTCCAGAAACTCATTGAAGATGTTATAAAGCGTGATGAAGTAGATAAAATCAGGAGCGTTCTCGCTGTATGCGGCTGTAATGCTGTCTATCACCTCATCGGTAACAGCCTGAAGCACCTTGCTGTCATTCCAAATCTCATTAAAGTCGGCAAGCAAGGTACGGGCAAGAGACTCATCTTTTACGATTGTGGTGCTGATCACATTGCCCTTTTCACAGCCCAGTTCAACTGTCGTGAAGTTATTGATGGGGGTATAGCCGACATCGTCTACTACGATTTGCCCCTGAATAGACTTGTCACTGACATTCGACTTAAAAGTGACTTTTCGTTTGATCCACTCTGCGCACTCACGTGCAATAGCTTTCTGGGTCAGCTCATTTCTGAGCTTGATTTCAAATTCTGTTCCGTAAAGGCTTCTTTCACGATTCAGGCGAGGAATATAGAATTCGCGCCGTTCCTTATCAGCCTTTTCAGTCACGAAAGTTGGAGATGTAAAAATAAAGCGAAGTTCATCAATCTGCGAGAGCTGCTTTTTCAGTTCTTGAAAAGCATAAATAGAAAAGCATGCTGCCGCGATAGATACTTTGCTGCCTTGCTTGATTTCTGAGGACAAATCGTCTTTAAGCGTCTTAGTCGTATTGTTTATAAGCTCCATAACCGAATTTCCTCCATCAATAATGCCGCTAATTCCGGTAATTTGGAACTGCCGCGCAATACTTTACAAATTCTCTGTCTTGAAAGTCACATACCCCTCGTAATAGTAACTATGGTCAAGCCCTTTCATATAAACCTCTCGGCTGTTGATGTCGTCAACCAGCGCCGCTTTCAGCAACACCTTAATCTCCACATCCTTGATGGGGCTACGCTCCATAGCAAGAAGATAATCCTCTTTGTCTACCTTGCTCCAGTCCACCACCTTGCCAATTTCGGTTCGCAGGATATGGTCAAGCCAAATGCGGGTGCTGCGGCCGTTGCCTTCTCGAAAGGGATGGGCTATGTTCATTTCCACATATTTTTCGATAATTTCATCAAACGTGGATTGCGGCATTTTATCAATGTTGGTCAGCGCCGCTTCCAGATACATCAGTGGCGCAAAGCGAAAATTGCTTTTCGCCAGATTTACTGTGCGCAGATTACCAGCAAAGTCATAAATATCTTCAAACAGATACCGATGAATCGCCTGCAAGGTCGAGAATTTTCCTGCTGGGAGCGTATCCAACAGACCGTTTTCAAACAGTTCGACCGCTTTTTTCTTGCTGATGCGTTCTTCTTCACGGGCTAGATCAGCAGAACTTTCCAGCCCTAATTTATTTTCCAATGCCATCGCGCACCTCCAAAGTAGTTGCTCATCTGCAAAGCTGCATTGTCCGACTTTCTATGTTCATAAATGTCAGTGACTTTCAGGAAATCAGCGGTGCAGTGGTGACCGCGGACAGGCGCAGCAGAGCTCTGGGCGTTTTCAAACAGGGCTTACGCAGAGTTGTTTTTATAAAAATTGATTTCTGCAAAAGATTCGCAATTCTTGCCAACCTGATGTGCGCATCATGGAAGCAATGTAATTCCATTTCGATCCTTCCTGCAAGCACAGCAACAGCCTCCTTGCCCTCTTTCCCATGATAATTATATCATGTGTTGCCTGATTTTTCAACAGTCTATCTGCACCGGTTGTCCGTTTTTCCAATGGATTATTGCTGAATTTGTTCGCTTTTCCATAGCGATGATTATGATGCAGACAAAACGGCAGCAGGTCTCCCCCGTGTCCCTGCTGCCGTTCATCTCTTATATTCTTACCCTCGCGTTTCACTCTGCATTGTTCTTCAAAATTTCAAAGGCCTGTTTTATCTTTGCTGCCATCAGCTTTCTCCGTTCAATTAGAAAGTCCTCATAGTGCATGTGCTCCCAGCCATGCAGAAGTGCGTTTTCTTCTTCCATTTTCTGAATATCTTTCGGGTTACGGCCTTCGCAGACGACAGGATAATAAACCGAAGGAGCCTCATCAAGTATCTCCATATTATCTTTCCAATCGATGAAGGCATAGTTTGCCATTTGATTTATCTTAGCGTCGTTATATCCCAACGTCTTCAGGTGGGCCTTCGGGAACAAATGATGCTTCTCCAATGACTTTCGCTTGCCGTCGGTACCGGGCTCGAACAGCTTGCAGAGGAGCAGATTACTCTTTGAAAACAGGATTTTAGCATTTAGAATGTTCAAAGCAGCCACATACGCATTCCAAGCATTATTGCCTCTGCCGGATACGGCCAGACCTTCAGAGCCGATAAGGGTAATGTCAAAGTAGTCATCAGATTTTCTGATGAACAGGAGGGAAATTGATGAAGCTGTATGATTTTCTGTATCATCCTCGCAAGCCCGATGGCATTGAGAACCGCAGGGCGCACATTGTCGGCGGCGGCATCGCCGGTCTGGCGGCTGCGGCGTTCCTCGCTGATGACGCAGGAATGCCCGGCAAGAACATCACCATCTACGAAAAGCGGCAGGATGTAGGCGGCTGCTGCGGCGTCGTGAGCAATGAGGGCGCGTACATCTGCCCCGGCGAGCGCGAATTGGAGCCGCACATGGAATGCCTGTGGTACCTCTGCTCGAAGATTCCGTCGCTGGACGACCCGACCCGGACGGGGCTGGATGAAACGGTCGTGAACCGCGACCTGCCGATTCACTCCGAGTGCCGCGTGATTCAGAACCGCGGACACAGCTGGGAGGGTATTCACGATTACTGCATGGATGCCGAAACGACCGAAAAGCTGCAAAAATTCATCACCGAGCCGGAAAAAGGCCTCGAAAACATGACGATTGAGGAGTATTTCGGCAAGGACAGCCCGTTCTTCCAGTCCGCCATGTGGTGGTGCTTCCACCCGATGCTGGCGTTCAAGCCCTATCACAACGCGCTGAAAGCCAAGCGCTATCTGTCCCGCTTCGGGCTGGGCTGGCATTGACTATCCGGAAGGCATCCTGCACACCAAGCGCAACGAGAATGACGCCATCATCAAGCCGCTGACTCTGTAGCTGAAAGAAAAGGGCGTAACCATCAAGACCGGCTGCACGGTGTACGACGTGGATATGGATGCGGAATGCAATACGGCGCAGGGCATTCGGATGCGCGTCGATGGCGAAGAAGTCCGCGTGGACGTGCGCCCGGAGGATTATGTCCTCGTGACGAACGGCTCGCTGATGACGAACAGCACTTTCGGCGACAACACGCACGTCGCGCCGACCAACCGCAATACGGACAATCTGGGTCTGTTCACCATCTGGCAGAATCTCGCGAAGAAGCATGAGAAGTTCGGTCATCCCGAAAAGTTCATCGGCCCGATTGACAAGACGAAGTGGATGAGCCACTTCGTGACCATCAAGGACTATCCCGAATTTTTCGAGCGCCTCGAAAAGCTGACGGGCAGCAAGCCGGGAACGGGCGGCTGCATTACGGTGAAGGATTCCGGCTGGGAAATGAGCTTGATGCTCTACGACTGCGATTACTTCCCGAATCAGCGGGCGAACAACGAGGAATGCCTCTGGGGCGACGGGCTGTTCGGCGAGCGCATCGGCAACTACCTCAAGAAGCCTATGGCGGAATGCACGGGCGAGGAAATCCTGACCGAAATTCTCTACCACTTCAACCTCATGGACATGAACGACGAGGTGCTGGCGCACGCGCACATCTCCACCTGCATGATGCCCTACATCACCAGCCAGTTCATGCCGCGCACCTGCACCGACCGCCCGAAGGTCGTGCCGGACGGCTGCACGAATTTCGGCTTCATCGGGCAGTTTGTCGAAGTGCCGGGCGACGTGGTGTTCACGGTGGAAACGTCCGTCCGCACACCGCTGGAAGCTGTCTATCAACTGACCGGGCTGGACAAGGAAATCATCGAGGTCAACCCGGCGCAGTACGACATGCGCTACTTCAAGCAGCATATTATGAAGTTCAACGCCATCAAAGGCGACTTCACGGCGAAAGACCTGCCGAAAATCAATCCGCTGAAGTTCAAGGCGATGGAGCAGGAGCTGCTGTACAAGGTCAACCAGATTCCGCCGTACTACGTCATGTATCAGGGTCGGGATAAGAGCGTGGCGCTCAAAGAATCCGTGCTGAATCCTGAGTACCCGAAAGAATAAGCAAAGAAGGGGCGTCCGGCGCTGAAAGGTGTCGGGCGCCTTTTGCGCAGGAGGATGCCGCAAAGCTGCTGGCGGTCATTGTGCTGCTGGTGTTCTCCCGGCAAAAGGAAAGCGCCGCGCCGCATGTTTGGGTGCTGCAATGCGAGGATGAATCCGCCGAGGACGCAGCCATGCGCAAGCTGAACGAACAGCTGAAAAAGTATGTGCTTAAATCCAATCCCGGAGACGCGAAGGGCATTGAAGCGACCATCGAAGTCAAACTGACTGGTTCGAAAATGAAATTCCTGAACGAGCTGCAAAGGCTGGACGGTGTGCGCCATGCGACCTTGGTCAGCTACAACGGAGAATACATGTCCTGATCGAATGGCAGGCAGAGGGGCTTCTCTCCGCCTGTGTTTTTTTGCTCTATGACTTTCTGCGGTTTCAGGGCTGTCACAATATGCGGGATCTGGACGGATGAAAGACGGCTTTTTGCGTTTCGCGATAGGATTGGGCGCAAAAGGCATACTGCAATTAAAGCGGATGTATTTGGAACAGATTATACTATTTCCGGATTAAACTGCGCCATCTGTTCGCACCTTTTCTCCTCTGCCTTCCGCTCATTGCACTTGAAAAAAGGAGCGGAGCATCCCCCATAACGCAGGCAGTAGAAAAAAAGTAGCAAGTAAAAAACTCAAAAAACCACTTGACAGAATGCACAAAGTACTATATAATGACAATGAACCATCTGGAATGGTATAGTGAGTCAAAACCAAGGATTCCGAGGTTCGCCGAGGATTTCCCCACTCCCTAATCGATTGCGAGCTTTTAGAGGCTCCGCCGCGAAAGCGGCTTTTTTCATAAGTGCGCATATCGTGTGGGAAACACTTCAAGCGTTTGCAAAAGCGATTCATAGAGCGACAAAGCAAAGGAAAGAGGCGCACCACCATGAAAGAAGCCTACAATATCGGGCTGGATATTGGCACAAGTTCTGTTGGCTACGCAATGACGGACGAAAAAGGACGGTTGCTGCGCTTCCACAAGCGGCCGACATACGGTTCGGTTCTGTTTGAGGAAGCGCAGACGGCGAAAGAACGTCGCCAGAAGCGTTCAGCGCGGCGTCGGCTGGCACGTCGGCACAAGCGTATCAAATTGCTGCAAGCACTGGTTGCGCCGGATGTGTGTGCGGCAGACCCAGCGTTTTTTCTTCGGATGAATGAATCGTTCTTATGGGCAGAGGATAGCAAGTACGAGAAGCTTTATGCGAAGCTGCCCAAAGCACTGTTTGTGGATGGAACAGTATCCGTCGAGACGCTGCCGACGATTTACCATATTCGCAATGAGCTGGTGAAAAGCACAAAGCAGGCGGACATCCGCTATGTCTATCTGGCGATGCACCACATCATCAAATATCGCGGGCATTTCCTGATGGAAGGGCAAACGCTGTCTGACATCGGTGCGGAAGCACCGCAAAAGATGCAGGAGCTGCTGGAATTGCTGACAGACCCCGAAAGTTTTGTCTGCGGGCTTGCGCCGGCAGAAAATGCGGCAAAGGAAGTCTGTCACACGATGGAAAATCACTCACTCCGTGGTTTGGCGCGCAGGGAGCAGATCCAGAAGCTGCTGTACGCAGGCAAGAAAAAAGAAAGCAAAGAGGCTGCGCAATCGCTCGCATCGCTTCTTTTGGGCTATAAAGGTTCTTTGAAAGCGCTGATTGACTATGAAAGTCAGACGGATGCACCAGAAAAAACCTCCTTAGGCGCCATTGAGGGCGAAACGGAAGAAACATATCTTGCTGGGATGACGGAAGCGCAGGCGGAAGTGTTTGCTCTGATGCTGGAATTGTATCGCTGGCAGCTGTTTGCGGAAATTCGTCAAAACGGGCAGACGATTTCCGACACGATGGTAGCGCGTTATGAGAAGCACGGGCGTGACTTGGAGAAACTGAAAGCATGGGTGAAAGCCTATCAGCCGGATAAGTTTTATGCACTGTTTCGTGATGATGAAAACGCAAAAGGCTATGCGGCATATACGGATCACCTGCGCAAACCGAAAAAATTCAAAAAAGAGAAGTTGCAACGCTGCACACAAGATGAGTTTTACAAGGTGCTCAAAGCTATGCTGACAGGCAATAAGGATGCCGAAGCAGCGGCAGCCGCACAGCCGATGCTTGAAGCGATAGATGAGCCGAACGGCTTTTTGCCGCTGCAGCGCATCAATCTGAACGGTCAAATCCCGAACCAGATTCAGGCGGAAGAACTGGTGAAAATTCTCGATGCGCAAGGAAAGTATTATCCGACACTGCGGGAAAATCGGGAGAAAATCCTCAGCATCTGCACGTTCCGTCTGCCGTATTATGTCGGTCCGCTGTATCAAGATAAAAACAGCCCGTTCCAGAAGTGGATTGTGCGTGACATGACCCAGCCCGCCTATCCGTGGAATTTCTTTGATGTGGTGAATCAGACGGCAACGGCGGAAGGGTTCATAGCAAACTTGACAAACAAGTGCACCTATCTGCCGATAGAGGACGTGCTGCCGCTGCATTCCCTGCTGTATGAAGAGTACCTCATGCTGAATGAGCTGAACCGCGTCCGCGTAAAGGGCAATCTGATTCGTGATGTTCAGCTGAAACAGCGGATGCTGGATGAACTGTTTGCAAAGAATAAATCGGTTTCCTACAAAACATTCGCGAAGTGGCTTCAGCTGAACAGTCCGTATGTGGATGTTACAGAGAATGATATTTCCGGCACACAGGAGCTGGGGAAATTCACGGCGAGTCTGCGCACACGGTATGACTTGGAGAAGCACGGATTCACCGTGAACGACCAGACGACGGAGCAGCTGGAAACGCTGGTGCGCTGGAGTACCATCTTTGAGGATCGCAGCATACTGAAAAAACTGATTCAAGAAAAATATCCGGACGTAACGGATACGCAGCTGAGTTTTCTGGTGCAGCGGCGCTATACTGGCTGGGGGCGACTGAGCGAAAAGCTGCTGACTGGTGTGCTGGGTGAATATGAGAATCAGCCGGCAACAATCATGGAAGTTCTGCGCGCGACGAATGAAAACTTCATGCAGGTGCTGAACAATCCGCAATACCATTTTCAAGAGAAGATTGCAAAAGAGCGGCTGATGGAACTGGGCGAACCGAAAGAGGAAATCGAATACGACGAGATTCGGAAATTGCAGGTTTCTCCGGCACTGAAACGCGGAATTTGGACGGCAGTGCGCATTGTGAAGGAACTGATTGAGCATCAGGGCTGCCATCCGCACGCCATTTATCTGGAAAACACGCGCGAAGAAACGCCGGATGAAAAGAAACAACGCACGCAGTCACGCCTGAACCAAGTGGAGCAGATGTATAAAGAACTGGCGGAAGATAAGGCAGCGGAGAAAGTGCCGTCAGAGTGCTGGGAAGTATTGAAAAACTGCAGGGATAAAAAGAAACTGGATGATCAGCAGTACCTGTATCTGCTGCAGCTGGGAAAATCGCTTTACAGCGGCAAGCCGCTTGATTTTGACCAGCTTTCGGCAACAACGCAGATTGACCATATCTTGCCGCAATGCTATATTGTGGACAACTCGATTGAAAACCGTGCACTGGTGCTGTCGGGTGAAAATCAGCGCAAGGCAGACAACCTTCTGCTGGCGGATAGCATTCGGGATTCACAGCGCCCGTGGTGGAACTATCTGCGCCAGAAGGGACTCATGGGCGAAAAGAAGTTCAAGAATCTGACGCGCAGTATGGTAAGCGCCGATGACAAACAAAAGTTTGCCGCACGGCAGCTGGTGGAAACGGGACAGATGGTGCAGTGCGTGACGGAGCTGTTCAAGCGCTATTATCCGGATGTGCATGTGCGCGGCATCAAGGCGGGGCTGTCCTCGGAGCTGCGGGAGCAGTACGGACTTTACAAGATTCGTGAGCTAAACGACATGCACCATGCGTATGATGCCTTCCTTGCGGCAACAATGGGAAACTTCGTGGAGCGCTTTATGCCGTGGCTCGACAATGAGTCGTCCGCGGCGATTCGATTCAGAAAGGCGCAGGGAGCAAAGAAGGCCGATGACAAGGTTGATTTAAGCTCGAAGCACGGCATGATACTGGCGAGATTCAGCCGGGATCAGGTGGATGCGGATACCAGGGAAATCATCCGAAATGCCCAGCAGGAAATTTGCTACTTGAAGGCAGTCTGGGGATACCATGATGGGCATGTGGTGTTTCTGAAACGGCAGAAATCGGGGAAAATTACAGAAGATTCACGATACCGTGCAGGAAACAAAAGTGCGAAAATGCCGCTGAAAAAGGGACTACCTTGCCAGCGCTATGGTGGATTTGACAGCATCAATCCGGCATTTATGACTGCAATTCAGTATACGCAAGGGAAAAAGGTCTACCACAGGGTTGTAGGTATCCCAATTTACGCAAATGTTCCCGTAGAAAAGGCAGACGAATTGATTCGTGCTTTTGCAGCTGATAAGATTCCCGGCGTAACCGTGGTGCGTCCGCGGCTTCTGATGAACCAAATGTTAGAATGGGATGGCGGCATTTTTGTGCTTCGCGGCGGGCAGACGATTGATATTCTTACGAGCAAGAAAAATGCTGCAAGAGTAACGATTACCAACGGAAAGCAGCTGTTTGTATCGGGAAAGGACATGACAACCATTGCTTTGCTGTTCCGTGGGAAAAAGGATGATTTGAACCCGGAACAGCTTAAAAAAACAGTGCTTCATTTACTTGAAAAATTCAAAACGCAATATGCCGTATTTTATCAAAAGTGCAAGGCTGACGATATCAACCGTATTTTGAAAAACCTTGAGACCCCTGAGCAGCTTACAGATGCCGATTGGACAGCCATGGTGAGCGAGCTGCTGAATGCGATGGGCAAGCAGCGAAAAGTTTCAAAAGAATGGATTACCTGCGAAGATTGGAGAATCCGAGGCATACCGACAAAGGACGTTGACCTGATTGACCAGTCCATCACAGGACTGCGCGAGAAGAGGACGAAGCTATGGCCGGATTCCGAACCGTCGTGATTCAAAGCCCGTGCAAGCTGACGTATAAGGACGGTTTTCTCATCATTCGCGGCGATGAGGTGCGGACGGTTCACATTTCGGAACTGCACACGCTGATTCTGGACACGACGATGGTCACACTGACGGGCTACCTTATCTGCGAACTGATGCACGAAAAGGTGAACGTCATCTTCTGTGATGAAAAGCGGAATCCATGCGGGCAGGTACTCCCCTATGCCGGAAGCCATGATACAGCGGCAAGGATGATGTCGCAGGCAAACTGGAGTGATGCGCGGAAAGCGGCGCTGTGGCAGCAAATCATCCAGCAGAAGATTCTTAATCAGGCGGGCGTGATGCAGGAAGTTTCCGTGGAGGCTGCAAGACAAATTGCAGCCTTCGCGGAGACCGTCACGCCTGGCGACGCGACGAATCGCGAGGGACACGCAGCGAAGGTCTATTTCAACCGCATTTTCGGCAAGGATTTTTCGCGCGATTTGAAAAGCGACCGTAATGCAGCATTGAACTATGGCTATTCGCTGCTACTTTCCTGCTTTAATAAGGAAGTTACGGCACGCGGCTACGCGACGCAGCTGGGGATTCACCATCGGAATTCGTACAACAGTTTCAATCTTTCCTGTGATTTGATGGAACCATTCCGCTTTCTGGTGGATGAGGTCGTGCTGCATCAGGGAGAGCGCACGTTTGACAAGGAATATAAGTACGAACTGCTGGACATCCTGAATACAGAAATTTGCTATCAGCAGCAAAAGATGTATGTCAGCACTGCCATCGCCCGCTTTGTGCGCAATACAACGGATTACCTTGACGGTCAGACGGAGTGGACAGAAGGAATGATGATGCACTATGAGGATGGGAGCCATGAGAGTCATCGTGATGTTTGATTTGCCGGTGACAACGTCGGAAGAGCGCGCCGCGTACGGGCGATTCCGCAAAGATCTCATCAAGGATGGCTTTCTGATGATGCAGGAATCGGTATACTGCAAATTGGCAGTCAATGCGGTGTCGGCTGACCTGATTAAACAGCGCGTTAATCGCATCAAGCCAGCAAAAGGCGTAATCCAGCTGATGATTATCACGGAAAAGCAGTACAGCCAGATTGATTATCTGCTGGGCGGCCCGCAGGAAAAACAGCTGGATACGACAGAGAGGTTGTGGTTCTTTTGATACTGAGAAACATCAGCTTCGAGCATGATTTGCCAATCGTCGATGACCATGCGGCTTCGATGCAGATTGCCTCTCCGCACCTGTACGCGCGGGTTGTGCAGAGTTTCCTTGCGCTGGAAGCGGGCGAAGAATCCTTGGAGCCCTTCTTATTCTTGCAGGACGATGACCTTCTGGATGCAGCAAAGCTGCTGTACGTTGTTACCGACCCGTTCCACATTGATTTTGCGAACAAGAAAATCATGACGGCACTTTACGGGGAAATTAATCAGCTCATTCGCAAAAATCCGCTGCGACAGGTCCGCTGGGAAAAGCAGATGGTGGAGCTGTCAGATTTCATTCAGGACGTGACACGCGAAATCCCGCTGGAAATCATCGCGCCGGACGAAATGACGGTACAGGATGTTTGCAAAGCGTTCGGTGTGCAGCTGGATTGCCCGCTGAATACGTCACCGCTGGTGCGGATTTGCAAGCTGCTGGATGTTCTTGCGGAGTGGATGCCGAAAAAACTGCTGGTTCTCTGCAATCTTGACAACTACTTTTCGGACGCGGATTGGCAGGAAGTCATCAAGTATGCAGCCTACACGAAAGTAAAGACGCTGCTGATTTTTCAAAATCAGGCGATTCCGATGCATGAGCAGGAAATTCGTTGGCAAATTGATCAGAATTATGATGACAAAATCATCAAGCTGTGATATACTGAAAAAGAAAAGAACCATCCGGCGTGGCAGCGGCTCACGACTGAAAGGTTCCTACCTCATGGATTTGAGGGTTTTGGAACTATGTCATTCCAGATGGTTCTACTACGCTCTGGAATGACTGACTTCCAACGCGCAAGTTTTGGAACTATGTCATTCCAGATGGTTCTACTACGCTGCTGGGGACGATTTATCTGGCACCGCTGTTTTGGAACTATGTCATTCCAGATGGTTCTACTACCCGGACGATTAAAGCATCTGCGCCATGAGCGTTTTGGAACTATGTCATTCCAGATGGTTCTACTACCTATCGTCGCCGCCGTGCCGGTGGGTATCGGTTTTGGAACTATGTCATTCCAGATGGTTCTACTACCTTTGGAGCTGATGCAGAGGTATTCGCAAAGTTTTGGAACTATGTCATTCCAGATGGTTCTACTACCAGCGAAAGGCTGAAACGCGCAATGGAAAGTTTTGGAACTATGTCATTCCAGATGGTTCTACTACCGCGCACTCCGCCAAAATCGCTATATACTGGTTTTGGAACTATGTCATTCCAGATGGTTCTACTACCAGCGCGCAGGACGCGCCGGAGTATGTGACGTTTTGGAACTATGTCATTCCAGATGGTTCTACTACAAGGGCGCGATATAAAGAACGGCTTAAAGGTTTTGGAACTATGTCATTCCAGATGGTTCTACTACGATTTGAGAACCATCCATCATCTCCACCGTGTTTTGGAACTATGTCATTCCAGATGGTTCTACTACAAACGCACAAGGGAAATCATTATGTGCTGAGTTTTGGAACTATGTCATTCCAGATGGTTCTACTACCTGCCGCTCCCGCCCCTTGTAGACGTGTAGTTTTGGAACTATGTCATTCCAGATGGTTCTACTACAATGCCTGCGAACTATGCGGCAAAAAAGAAGTTTTGGAACTATGTCATTCCAGATGGTTCTACTACTAACGCGTTGCGCGCTTTGCAGACCGTCTTAGTTTTGGAACTATGTCATTCCAGATGGTTCTACTACCGTCCTCCAGCGCTACCAACACAGGATAGGGTTTTGGAACTATGTCATTCCAGATGGTTCTACTACCTGCTGTGCTGCTCGAAGCTGCGCAAGCTGGGTTTTGGAACTATGTCATTCCAGATGGTTCTACTACCTGTTTGCGCCGATAATGGCAAGGCTGCCGGTTTTGGAACTATGTCATTCCAGATGGTTCTACTACTAGCATACAATCCCATTGGCGTTTCTTGGTGTTTTGGAACTATGTCATTCCAGATGGTTCTACTACTGGGTGTATTAATAGGAGGCGTAACTATATGTTTTGGAACTATGTCATTCCAGATGGTTCTACTACCCACCGCTTCGACGGCAGCGAAGACCCGGCGTTTTGGAACTATGTCATTCCAGATGGTTCTACTACTGCGTCTGCCTAATGGGGAGGTTAAGGAATGTTTTGGAACTATGTCATTCCAGATGGTTCTACTACTGCCGCCTATTATTGATAGCATATCTGTGAGTTTTGGAACTATGTCATTCCAGATGGTTCTACTACAAAAAACCCCTTGACACATCGGGCTGACCGGTTTTGGAACTATGTCATTCCAGATGGTTCTACTACGCCTCCATCGCCGGGGTGTCCAGCGTGATGTTTTGGAACTATGTCATTCCAGATGGTTCTACTACAGAATGAAGCGCCTATGGGCGCAACCAGACGTTTTGGAACTATGTCATTCCAGATGGTTCTACTACCCGCTTGTGGAGTACGCGGAGGACATCGGCGTTTTGGAACTATGTCATTCCAGATGGTTCTACTACTTTACCTTTGCGCTTCGTCTGGGGTGCATCGTTTTGGAACTATGTCATTCCAGATGGTTCTACTACTGGTGGGTATGCCTTGCTCCAATCAGAATAGTTTTGGAACTATGTCATTCCAGATGGTTCTACTACAAAACGGCGCGAAGTACGTCAAGATGGGGAGTTTTGGAACTATGTCATTCCAGATGGTTCTACTACCATGTGCACCATACAGAGACACGCCATTCAGTTTTGGAACTATGTCATTCCAGATGGTTCTACTACGCTATCCAGATATGCCCCGCACTGGCTGCAGTTTTGGAACTATGTCATTCCAGATGGTTCTACTACCCGCTGGTGGCTTCCTCTGCTTCCTCCGGTTTTGGAACTATGTCATTCCAGATGGTTCTACTACTTCTATGTCCTGTGCACCATAGGGCAGCCGGTTTTGGAACTATGTCATTCCAGATGGTTCTACTACTTCTGTGCGGCTTCCTGAGCCGTCGTTTGGTTTTGGAACTATGTCATTCCAGATGGTTCTACTACTGCAAGTCCAGCCTTTGTACCGTTGATATAGTTTTGGAACTATGTCATTCCAGATGGTTCTACTACTGCCAGTCAATGCAGCGTTTGCCGAATCCTGTTTTGGAACTATGTCATTCCAGATGGTTCTACTACTATCAAGCTGACGGCATACCAGCGTCCGTGGTTTTGGAACCATGTCATTCCAGATGGTTCTACTACTATATGACGAGGCAATTGCAGCGTTTGCGGAGTTGGGAGATTAGAGCGGCGCGAAGGCGCAGATTGCGGGCATAATGGAATTAAAATACCAACAAGCAGTGATGCTGCGCGAAAATGGACAATGTGAAGAAGCCATTGCCACGTTTTTGCAATTGCACGGAAATTCTGACAATAACCGTTGACAATAGCAGGAATCAATGTTATAGTGATTGACGTACAAGCAACGTGCGCCGAGTTGTGCGGAAGCAAATCGCAATCCGACGCAGCGGATAATCTGTTTCATACCTGCAACAATATCGGAGAGAAGCTGTGCTTCTTGCGCAAAGCAGACATGAAACTGCTTTGGGAAAGGAATGGATGAGTGTGAAAATCAGCCAATTGCATCTGTCTGATTTTATGCTGTTTCAGCAAGCCGATTTTCAGTGGTCGCCGGGAATCAATGTGATTTGTGGCACAAACAGCACGGGCAAAACGGCGCTGATAAAGCTGATGTACAGCCTGCATAAGTCCTATGAACAGTGGAACTCCACAGAGACGAAGGAAGCGGCGTTGAACAGGTTTTCCGAAAAGCTGTGCGGCGTATTTCGCCCGGACAACGGGAAAGTGGGCAGACTCGTGCGCCGAAAGCAGGGCAGCGCCCAAATGACAGCCTCGATGGGCTATGAAAACGGCACGAGCATTGATGTAAATTTCGGGAATCGAGCAAGCAAAATTTCCACACTTGCCTTGCCGAAGATGGAGCATACGGCATCGCCTGACCATACGGCGGTGTATTTTCCGCCGAAGGAAATCATTTCGGCCACGGAGAATTTCACGTCGCTGTATGAGGAATACCATATTGCGTTTGAGGAAACGTATTATGACCTTGCAAAGCTGCTGGATCGTCCGTTGAAGCGCGGGAAAAATTCCGATGAGCAGAATCAGGTGTTAGCCAGTTTGGATGAAATTCTCCACGGGACAACGGTGCAGCATGATAAAAAATTTTATCTCAATGCAGAAAATGGCGGAGAATTTGAAATGGGGCTTGTCTCCGAGGGCTATCGCAAGCTGGCGACCATCACCTATCTCATTCGGAACGGCTGCCTGAATGCCAATTCGGTGCTGTTCTGGGATGAGCCGGAGACGAACATGAATCCCGGCATGATTCGCCCGCTGGTGGATGCTATGATGCAGCTTGCAAAACTCAAGGTGCAGATTTTCATCACAACACATGATTATTTCCTCCAGCAGTATCTGAACATGTATATGGCATTCCCGGAATCCAATACCGACCAGATTGACATCCGTTTCTTCTCCCTTTTCTTTGAGGATGGCGCAATAAAGGCGGAAATGGCGGATACCATCAGCGAACTTCAGCACAACAGCATCATGGAAGAATTTGATGCGATATACAACAGAGAGCAGGGATTCATCTATGATCGTATCAGAGAGTGATATCGAATTTACGTTCGGCGAGCAATATGGCAATTTGGTGCTGAAGTATGATGATACGCCGTATTATACCGAGCGGTTCAACGCACAGCCCGGCGCGAAAGCTGTGGATTTTATTGCGGTATCGGACAAGCACTATGTGCTGATTGAGGTGAAAAACTGCATTGGTGATGAGTCGGGCAACCGCTGGCGGATTGCTCCGAATAATCAGAAGCGCGACACGGCGGGCGCTGATGGACGCGACGTATCCACAAGAGACAGCCTTGATATTGAAGTTGCCCAGAAAACGGCGATGACGCTGGCGGGAATGGTGGGTGCATTCAGCAATCCAATGCCCGCGACGAAGCATGCATCGTGTGATGCGTTCGCACGAGCATTATGCAGTCAAGAGATTGCAAACGGTCAGCGAAAAATCGTGGTGGTACTGGTGCTTGACGGGAAGTTTGCCTGTGCGAGCCGCGATGAGCATACCATCAGACGACGGCTGCGGGAGGAACTTGAGAAGAAGATCAAGTGGCTTTCTGCAACGGTGCTTGTGACCACTTCTGATGAGCTGGAGCAAATAGGGCTGCACATTACGGCATCAAGAAACAGCAGATGAGCAATTGATGAAAACTGCATACTTTCTCACGGCGACTTTCCCCCGGAAGCCGCCGCATTTTTTTTGCATCCGGGCATAATACTATTTCCAAATTCACCTGCACATCTGCTCGTGTCTTAGCGCATTCTCATTTGGAACCTGGAAACGCGCGAAGAGGAAATCCGTAAAGCCGAGGCGGAAGCGGCATTCGAGCGTAAGCGCAAATTGTATACAACCAAGCAAGCCCACTGACCGCCTGTACAAATCACAGGCAGCCGATGGGCTTGCTTTCTTGCATTATTTCGCTTGATACACCATTTCCGCCTGCTTCTGCGCAATCAGGCACAGTTCCGCCGCCTTGAAGGCGCACGCCTGCGTCATCGCGTTTTCCGTGCGGTTCAGGTTGTCCAGAATCAAATCACCGAAGAACGGGCAAAGTGAGCCACCTCGCGGTTGACCTGCCGCGAACCTTCTGCTTGAACTATTCGTAATTTCCGGATAGTTGCCGCTTCGGTCAGTTCTCCGCCTGCATATATCTTTTTGATGTACTCATTGATGGTGGAAAGCAAACCTCCTGTGCTTATTGTCGCCTTGACATTGAACCGCATACACAGCACAGGGGCTAAAATTGTTCCGTTCATGTTGACGGGGTTATTTCGGGGTTATTAGGCACTTGTGGAAGCGTCGCAAAGCCTTGTGGTGCAAGGGTTTGCGGGTCGTCGAATGCTTTTCATGGGGTTCAAGAGGCCGGAAGTTCGAATCTTCTCACCCAGGCGTTGGAAGTGATTGTAAAATCGTTTCTTTTTTTGTGTTTTACGGGCAATTTATTTCCCAACATCTGCATGATTCGACTTTGCTGGCGCTGGGCGCACCATTTCCGGCCTCCTGCGTCCATGTGTACCACTTTGTGAATGTCAACGAATATTTGAGCCAAGTGGGAACCAATATTTGAGCCACTAATGGGAATGAATACTTGAGCCACATGGGCCAAAAGTAGGAATGAATATTTGAGCCACCCCGGCGACGGGGAGAAGAGGGGTGCCTGCCGCGGCAGGGAGAAGGGCGAAACGACCGTCTCCCGAGAGCGGTTTCCCTGTCACTTAGCAGCGGCTTCCTCCCGGGTGGACATGAGCCGGTAGGACGAGCCATTCATATCCAGGACATGGGAGCGGTAGGTCAGCCGGTCCACAAGGGCTGAGACCATCGTGGTGTTTTCAAACAACTCCGTCCACTTGGAGAACGGAAGGTTGGTCGTCACAATGGTGCTGCTGCGCTCACTGCGGTCAGATAGGACCTTAAACAACAGATCGGACTCATACTTGTTAAAGCTGAGGTAGCTCAGTTCATCCAGGATCAAAAGATCGGTTCGGGCCAGTTGACGCTCAATCTTGCCCAACTGGTAGCTGTCCCTGGCTTCTGTCAGTTCAGTTGAGAGCGTGGAAGCATTCCGGAACAGTACCCTGTATCCCTGCAGGCAGGCCTTGATTCCCAACGCAATCGCAATATGCGTTTTACCTCTGCCGGGATTGCCGATCATGACAATGTTACGACACTCATCAATAAATTTGCAGGAAGCAAGCTCATTCAGGAACACCGGCGAGACAGACGGATTGAGCTGCGTCATATCAAACTCATCCAGTGTCTTCTGGAATGGGAAGGCTGCAGCCTTCATACGGCGCCGTGTCTGGTTTTCCTGACGGGACGCTGCTTCTGTCATCATGAGTTCCAGCAGGAAGCCGGAGAAGTCTGTATCAGGCGCACATTGCCGGATCGTATCAGCATAGTTGGCAAATGTCGGGATCTTCAGCTGACGGGCATACAGTCGGATCTGTTCTTCTTTCGTATCAATCATCTTACTGACTCCCTCGCATACAGCTTGTCGTATTGGTCAAGGTCAACGATCTGGACAGGAATTACTTCTTTTGGTACATATTCTGTCCTGGACGTTTTCTCACGCTGCATGACTGCCTGGTATCCAATCTCCAGACAGGCTTCCAGCATCTCGACCATTTCCTTTGCTTTCAGCTGCTGACCTTCCATCCAGTCAATGAATGTGGATGGAACCAGCTTCTGCACAGGACGAGCAAAACGCATCGCTCTGCCTTTCTGTGCGAGGATAGGCAGATAGTGTTTCAGATCCAGCGATTCCTCCTTCCGGCCATACAGCCGCTTGTGGCTGGCAACCAGGCTGCCGTTGATCCAGATCTCAATGTGGTTCGGATAGGCTTTCACTGTGGTGCTTTGTCCACGGTACCCGCAGGGAACGGAATACTGGTTGGTCTCCACAATGACGGTGGCGTAACGTCTGACTGTTGGGTAGAATTTCTTCGACGTATCCAGCGTATACCGTGGGATAGCGTGAAGCTCCTGCCTTTCTTCCGTCAGCATCTCGCCAACTGAAGCAGGCTTGTTGTCCACTCGGTGCGTCTGGTATTTTGCGCACTGTTCCAGCAGTTTGGCGTTGAGCTCTTCCAGTGAACGAACACGAGGCAGCGGAACACAGACATTGCGGCGAATGTAGCCAACCAGGTTTTCGACCAGCCCCTTCTCATTACCGGACGCTGGATTACAAAACACAGGCTCGAAGCCGTAGTGTGCTGCAAATTGTGCATAGTCCTCTTGTGCAACGGCATGAGCGCCAAATCCGCTCTTAACGGCGACACGGGCATTGTCAAAGATGACCTGTCTGGGTACACCGCCAAAGAACTGGATTGCCCTGGTCAAAGCATCCAGAAAGCTTTCCAGGTTTTTCCGTTCATATGCGATGACAAATGGAGCGCAGCTGAAACAGAGTCTGGCGCAGAACAGGTTGACGGCCATGCGCTGCCCGCCCAGATAGATGACAGCTTCGCCCCAGTCTACCTGCATGGCGGAGCCGGGGACAAAACGCAGAGGCACATAGGTTTCCACTGCACCACGCTGTGCTCTCAGCTTATGAACTGCTTTCCGGATCGAGGACTCACTGCCGGTAAAGCCGCATTCCTCGACCAGTCGGTTGTAGATCCGCCTGGCAGTATGGTGCTGCTTGCGTACGCGCTCCTGTGCGTCTGCCTCCAGGCAGTTCTCAATGAACCGGACCACCTCCGGCGTCAGCACAGCGGCTTCTCGCTCGTATGTCTGCCGTTCCCAAGGTACTGCGTTGCCTTCCCAGTACTTCTTCACTGTGTTCCGTGAGATGCCCAGCAGTGTTGCTGCTCTGCGTTGGCTGGTGACGCCTTCCAACTGCAGTCGGCGGATCTCCTTGTACACATCCACGCTTGTGACCACCTTTCTTCGCCTCCTACAATGGTCTGTTTACATTATAGAGGCTTTGTCGGGTGGCTCAAGTATTCGTTCCCTTTTTTGCCTAAGTGGCTCAAGTACAGTTTACCATTTACACCACTTTGAGTTTCATTGCCAGTCAGCGTATCTTCACTGTTTCCACCCAGACAATTCCGCATCTGTTTTGCTGTTTTTGAGCGTGTCACGTTTTTCCCTTGCCATGTATCACTTTTCTCGAAAGACACAGCAGCCTGTTTCAATAAGAAACTCGCTTATTTCAACAGGTTGCCGCCTTTTGTGTATCAAAATATCAAAGTAGTACTTTTTATACACCCCCCTGCATTCAGCACACGCGCATGTACGCACGCACACGCATTGCACATATAAATCACATGCATCTGAAAATAAATGCTACTCTGCTACTCTTAAAATCGCTTCCTACTTTTATCGGTGTATCACTTTTTGTAGTAGAATTATTTTTGTAGCAGATTTTCCGATACTTTCTCCAAGTCCCCTCCTCCGCCCCTCTCCCCTATCTGATACGCAAATTGGTCTGAGTTAGGCCGGTTTTCTGAACCCTGCTTTAATGCAGCAACAGCCGTCCGACGCGATGGTTTCGGAACTATGTCATTCCAGATGGTTCTACTACACGCACCATCGCCGTTAGTTGCTCAACCTTCTCGTACTTTCTTGCCATACGAATTGCCTCCTGTCGCAGTTTCTATTTTACGGCAGGAGGCCTCTTTTTGCTGTCCACACTATGCTGGACAGTTCATTGTTTTTCCCTTGTTCTTATTTTCCCTCTGTGCACTCCACTTTGCACATTTCATGTTTTTTCGTTCATCGCCCCTTTACTTTTTCTTGATGGTATGATTCGTCCATGAAATGCAAGTTTCGTGTATCGTTCCTGCATTTCAAAATATAGAAAGGGTGAAACCCGGATGAAAAAGTGGATTGCGTTGTGCTTGTCCCTGGTGATGGTGCTGTCCTGCTGCGGCATGGCTGCCAGCGCCGAGGAGCGCTACTTGGGCGTTATGCTCAGTACGAACGTCATGTCTCTGGACACGAATTTGGCAACCGACGGCGAGTCGTTTGAAGTAATTGCCGACTGCATCGACGGTTTGATGCAGATGGATGCGGACGGTGCTGCCATTCCCGCCCTCGCAGAAAGCTACGATCTTTCGGAAGACGGCAAGACGTATACCTTCCACCTGCGTGATGCCAAGTGGTCGAACGGAACGCCCGTAACCGCGGCGGACTTCGTGTTCGCATGGCGCCGTATCTGCAAGGAAGCCGGCGAATATGCCTACATGTTCGATACCTCCGTCGGCTGCGTGAAGGGTGCTGATGCGATTATCTACGACGGCGCTGATCCTGCAACGCTGGGTGTTTCCGCCCCCCGACGATAAGACGCTTGTGGTGGAGCTGGAAGTCCCTGTTTCCTTCTTCCCCTCGCTGATGTACTTCCCCACCTTCTATCCCATCAATGAAGCGTTCTACACCAGCCTGGAGGATGGCACTTACGGCACCAGCCCGGAAACCTTCCTTTCCAACGGCGCTTTCGTGCTGGAAAGCTATACGCCCGGCACGGCGAACCTGACGCTGAAGAAGAATCCTGATTACTGGGATGCTGACCGCGTGCAGCTGGCGGGCATCAAGTATCAGGTCGTCGGCTCGTCCGACAACGCGCTGACCGGCTTCAAGACGGGTGCGCTGGATGTTGTTACCATCAGCGGCAATCAGGTTGCCAGTGCCAGTAAGGATGCTTCGCTCGCCAAGAGCCTTACCGTTACTGGTGCAGGCTACCTGTGGTATCTTTCCTTCAGCCAGACGGAAAACAACGCGCAGGGCGGTATGCTCGCCAATGCGAACCTGCGTCTTGCTATTTCCAACTCGATTGACCGTGAAGCGCTGGTAGAGGACTACGTCATGGATGGTTCTCTTGCCACCTACACCGCTGTTCCACCGCAGTTTGCTGCCAGTGCAACCACTGGTGCGGACTTTGCCGCCGATCAGGATGCCTTTGCGGACGTTTGCGGCTATAATCCCGAAAAAGCTGTTGAATATTTCAACGCGGCCGTGGAGGAGCTGGGAACGGATACGTTCACCTTCACCATGATTTACGGCAACAATGAAGGTGACTCGGTGTCGAAGGTTGCGCAAGCGATCAAGAGCGAGGTAGAGGAAAATCTGCCTGGCGTGACCATCAACCTGCAGCCGATGACCAAGGCCGAGCGTCTGGATAAGATGCAGAATGACAACTACGATATTGCGCTGACCCGCTGGGGCCCGGACTATGCCGACCCGCTGACCTATTTGGGCATGTGGATTACCAACAACTCCAACAACTACGGTTTCTGGAGCAATGCGGAATACGATCAGCTGATTACGGACTGCACCACGGGCGCGTACATCTCCGATTACGACGCGCGCTGGGAGGCGCTATTCAAGGCGGAAACCCTCGTCATGCAGGAAGCTGTCATTGCGCCGCTGTTCACCAAGGCAAATGCAAACCTGATTACTGATGGCGTTGAAGGGATTGAATTCCATCCTGTCGCGCTGAACCGCGTGTATAAGAGTGCCGTCATCAAGTAATCAGTCGTGTGCGCTTTTAGAAGAGGCTGAGCCAATCTAAAATCGTATCGAAATCTTCAGGCAGAGCGGTTCTCTTCAGGCAGACCGCTCTGCCTCTTGCATCTGGAACATTTGAAAAGGGATGACGGATTGTTATGACAAAATACGTGCTCAAGCGAATCGGCATGGCGCTGCTGACGCTGCTGATTATCGTCTTTCTGCTTTTCCTGCTCGTCCGCATCATGCCCGGCAATCCATTTCCTTCAGAGCGCATGAACGCACAGCAGATTGCCAACAAGCGCGCGGAATTAGGGTTGGATGACCCCATTCTAACGCAGTTCTGGAATTATTTGACGAAGCTGCTGCAAGGTGATTTCGGCAAAGGCACTTCGCTGTACAACGGCGCGCCGATTAAGACGGTGCTGGCGACGTGCGTCTCCAACTCTTTCCGCATCGGTGGATTGTCGGTGCTGCTGGGCACGCTGGTCGGGCTGCTGCTGGGCATCTGCGCGGCGCTGCATCGTGGACGCTTTCTGGATCACTTCTGCACTGTCTTTTCGATTCTGGGCGTCTGCGTTCCCTCCTATGTGTTTCTAATCTTCCTGCAATACAACTTCGCCTATCAGATTCCCCTGCTCCCCTATTTCTTTGACAGCACGAATTTTCTGCGTTCTTCCGTCATTCCCGTGGTGTCAATGAGTTTGTTTACCATGTCCACCATTGCGCGCTTCACGCGCAATGGTGGAAGTGATTGACAGCGACTACGTTCGCCTGGCAGAATCCAAGGGGCTGTACGGCGGACGGCTGGTGCGGCGGCATGTGCTGCGCAATGCGCTGATTCCCATCGTCACCGTGCTGGCGCCGCTGGTGGTTGATTTGCTGACCGGCGCGCTGGTCGTAGAGAAAATCTACGGCATCAACGGCATCGGCAAGCTGATGGTGGATGCCATTGCCGGCGAGGGCGTTGACTACAACTATGTGCTTGCGCTGGGGATTCTGTATTCGTCGCTCTACATTGGCATCATGCTGGTGGTAGACATTCTCTACGGCGCGCTGGATCCCCGGATTCGCGTATCGGCCAAGGGAGGTGCAAACGAATGAAACAGTTAGAAACCTGCCGCCGGTGCAGGCAGCGGAATACGTCCCTGTCGCCGGGGATTTTGTGCAGTTGGAGCAGGCAGACATTGCGACCGACACCAACTATGCTTCCCAAGGCTACTGGAAGGGTGTCGCAACGCACTTCGTCCGCAACAAGCGCGCCATGATTGGGCTGATTCTGGTACTGCTGATGATTTTTCTGGCGTTCGTCGCGCCGTTTTTCAGCGGATATGCGTATGACGAAATCGTCACGGCGCTCAATGCCAAGGGACGCAAGAAGGCCGCCGTCGGCATCAGCCCGCGTGTACCTGCCATCCACGAGATGGTGACGGGCGAACCTTACGACGACATTTATGCCGATAAAACGTTTCTCTTCGACACGGACGACCTCGGCAGCGACCTCTGGACACGGACGTGGTACGGCGCGCGCGTATCGCTGATGATTGCCTTCGTCACCATCATCATTGATATGCTCATTGGCATGAGCTACGGACTGCTATCCGGTTACTTCGGTGGACGTGTGGACAGCATCATGCAGCGCTTCGTCGAAATCGCCAACAGTATTCCGCGGCTGGTGATCGTGTACGTGCTGGCGATTTTTATGCCCAAAGGCATCGGTCTGGTGATTGTAGCGCTGCTGCTGACCAAGTGGATTGGCATGAGCAAAATCGCCCGCGCAGAAATGCTGAAGATGAAGGAACCGGAGTATGTTCTCGCCAGCCGCAAGGAGGAGATTTTCTCTCACCCGATTCATCCGTACACCAAGAGTCTGCTGTCCGCCATCCCCCACCCCAACCCCGTGGTGGAAAAGCACCGCGTCGCCCTAACCTACAACTACGCCACCAGTGGCATTGATTACGCCAAAGGAACGGAACATTCCGTCGGCGGCACACACACCGTGCTTGCGACGGATGAAGAGTTTGACGCATGGACGAAATAACGTGCTATCGCCTGAACACGCCATTTTGACTTTACAAAAACAGCAGCAGAGACGTTTGTCGCCCCTGCTGCTGTTTTAATTTCGGCATTATTCTATCCCATTCACCACATGCTCCGGTCGTTTTCCCGCCAGCGCATCCGCAATCTGCCGTGCGCACTCCTCCGCCATCCGCAGCCTTGTCTCCTGCGTGTTCGTGCCGATGTGCGGGGTCAGCACAACCTGCGGCAGCGCGATCAGCCGCGGCGGAATGTGCGGCTCATCCGGGTACACGTCCAGCCCTGCGCCGCGCAGGTGTCCCGATTCCAGCGCATCCGCCAGTGCGTCACAATCCACAATCGCCCCGCGCGCCGTGTTGATGAGGATGCTCCCCTGCTTCATTCGCGCCAGCGCAGAACGGTCAAGCAGTCGGTGCGTCTCCTGCGTCAGCGGGCAGTGCAGGGACAGCACGTCAGACTGCGCCAGCAGCTCCGGCAGGGTCACGCTTTCCACCTGCGGATGATTCACCCCGTTCCGGCTGTACCCGATGCAGCGCATTCCGAGCGCCGCCGCGATTTCCGCCGTCCGCTTGCCGATGCGCCCACAGCCGAGGAGACCCAGCGTCTGCCCGCGCAGACTGCGCCCCATGTTTCTGCCCATGCCGAACAGGTTTTCCGGCGCTTCCGCCCGCACGCGGAGACTGTTTTCCCCGATTCTGCGCGAAACCGCGAGCATCAGCCCGATGGCGAGCTCCGCCGTGCTGTCCGTCACGGTGTCGGGCAGGTTCGTGACCGGTATGCCGCATTCCGCCGCTGCGCGCACGTCCACGCCGTCATAGCCCGCGCCATAGCCCGCGATAATGCGCAGCTTCGTTCCCCTGCGGATGATTTCACCCGGCAGCGCGCCGCACGCAACGACCGCATCCGCCGCCGGAATCAGCGCCGCAAGTTCGTCCGTCGAGAACTGCATGAGCGGCTTCGGAATCACAATTTTCTCTCCCGAAAGCAGCGAAAATCCCTCTGTCGGGATGCCGTGCGTCACCAGAATCGTCGCCATAAGCTGCTCCTTTCAAAAAAAGCGCCCGTCATGTGACGAGCGCCATTGCTTATTCTTCAAATACCGTTTCGGCTTCCGTGAAATCCGGGTCAGCCGCCGGCATGTGGTCGCAGACCATGATGAGCGCGTCTTCGCCATTGTCGGCATAATAGCGCTTGCGAACGCCAAGCTGCACAAAACCGAGCGACTTATAGAGGTTCTGCGCGATTTCATTGCTGCGGCGGACTTCCAGCGTCGCGTACGCCGCACCGAGGTTAGAGATGTATTGCAGCAGCCCGTGCGTCAGGCGTTTTCCCGTCCCTTGCCCGCGGTGTTCCTTTAGCACAGCGATGTTGGTGATGTGGCTCTCATCGAGGATGACCCACGCGCCCGCATAGCCGATGATTTTCCCGTCCTGCTCCGCCACGAGGTAGCGTGCAACAGGATTCTTCATGTCGCTGACGAAGGCGTCGCGGCTCCACGCATCGACAAACGTGCCGATTTCCACGGCATACACGCCGTCCACGTCGTCCATCGTCATCCGACGAATCGTGATTTCAGGCATGGAGACCCTCTGTCAGCTTCTTGTTGAGCGCGGCGTTCGGAGCGCGCAGGTAGAGTGGCATGAGCGTCAGGTAATCAACCGTTTCCTTCTCCAGCGACGCAAGGTACGCCACTGCTGCCGGTCGCAGGAACGCCTGATGCGGCTGCGCGAACGTGGCAGCATCCCCCAGCAGGGTTTGCAACTTCTGCCGATGCACGGGCATACCGTCGCCGAGGAATAGGAAGCGGTCGCCGAAGCGGCTGATTTCCGCCACATAGTCCTCAACCTTCATCGGCGTGTCAGCCATCAGCCGATTCGGGCGATTTTCTCCCGCGGAGAACGCTGCGCCGTACACCTGCCCAGCGCGCGCATCCTGAATCGGGCAGACGACACCGCTGAATCCGCTGATGCCCGCCGCCATTGCTTCCAGCGCGTTGACCGCGACGCAGGGCTTCCCCGCGCCGTGCGCCAGCCCCTTCACCGTGCTGACGCCGAGCCGGACGCCCGTGAACGACCCCGGCCCGACCACGACAGCCAAGCGATCCATGTCCTGAATCGTCATCCCCGTGGACTGGAAGGCGTTGTCAATCATGGGCAGCAGGTTGACCGAATGCGTCTTGTGGTTCATGACGGCGCACTCATGGCGAATGCCGTCCTCCGTCAAAATCGCCACGCCGCACACCGGCCCGGATGTATCCACAGCAAGCAGCTTCATTGTTCTTCCTCCAAGGATATTTCACGGAATCCGCCCATCGGAGTAATGGTCACATCGCGTGTCGTTTCGTCCACCGGGGTCAGGCGGATGGCAAGGTGCGTTTCCGGAATGGCTTCGGGGCACTGGCTGGGCCACTCAACCACCGCCACGCCGTCGCCGCCGAGGAACTCCTCCATGCCCATTTCGTACAGCTCCTCGACGCTGTTCAGCCGATACCAGTCGAAGTGGTACAGGGGAATTCGCCCGTCGTCGTAGACGTTGAGGATGGTGAACGACGGGCTGGTGACAGTCGCCGTCACGCCAAGCCCCTGCGCCAGTCCGCGCGTGAACTCGCTCTTGCCCGCGCCCAAATCGCCCCACAAAAGAAGCACATCCCCCCTCCGAAGCTCTTTCGCCAGCCTTTTCGCCAGTTCGCGTGTTTCATTGGGAGAATGTGTTCTCATAGTTATGTTCCTTCCTATTATAAGGAGGCGCAAGGGGCGTTGCCCCTTGACCCCACAAGGG
>ENA-ORNO01000248-ORNO01000248.1-human-gut-metagenome-genome-assembly--contig:-NODE-248-length-39420-cov-4.469072_pt1 | contig 39420 bp, 39 predicted proteins | sample MGYA00242117_ERZ509026 | MGnify/ENA primary metagenome ERZ509026 (study PRJEB26280, sample SAMEA2338710) | human gut metagenome | biome: human gut; feature: human-associated habitat; material: faeces... | reverse complement strand
CCCCCTGCCGCACCAAGCTCATCCCCCTGATGGAGGTGGCCAATGTGGAGAAGAAGATCCCCCGCGAGTGGATCAACGAGGCGGGCAACGGCGTGAACCATCAGTTCATCGAGTACGCGCTGCCGCTGATCCAGGGCGAGCCGAACCTGCCGCGGCAGGACTCCCTGCCCCGCTTCGCCAAGCTGAAAAAGGTGCTGGCCAAGTAAATAGAGCCTTATACAGCAACGGCTGGAAAGTAGAGATACTTTCCAGCCGTTGTTTCCGTCATGGGCGCTCAGGTATGGAGATGCCGCTGTTATCATTGGAATCGATGGCTTGGACTTGCGGAGTATATGCGGCGGCTGAGACAATGTTACTTGCAATTCTTCTCATAGATGATACGCAGGCCCTCCATCATCAGATACTTGTCGTAGGTGACGTGGTTGCGGCAGTAGCGCGCGATCACCGGTGCGTTGGGACCGGTGGCTACGATGGACGGCTCCTCCCCGTCCAGCATGTCGCGGATGCGGTCGATGATGCCGTCCAGCATGCCGGCAGTACCGTAGACAATGCCGCTGCGCATACAGTCCTCCGTGTTTTTTCCGATAAGGTGGCGAGGATGCTGGAGGGAAATATTGGGTAGCTGCGCCGTGTGGTCTGACAGGGCGTCCAGTGACAGGCGGACGCCGGGGAACATCAGCCCTCCCTCGTAGCAGCGCTTGGCGGAGATGTAGGAGATGATGGTGGCGGTGCCCATGTCGATCATGATGATGGGCGCAGGATACTTTTCCAGCGCCGCCACGGCGTTGGAGACGATGTCGGCGCCCAACTGCTGGCTGTTGAACTCCATGCGGATATTCAGACCCGTTTTGATGCCGGCGCCTACCATCATGGGGGGGTTGCCCAGCAGGCGGGTCAGGGCCTTCTCCATCATGAAGTTGATGGGCGGCACCACACTGGCAAAGATGGCGCCGCTGACGTCGTGAATGTCGCAGCCGTACAGCGTAAACAGGTTCATCAGATCGATGCTGATCTGGTCCGCCGTCTTGCGGCTGTCCGTGTCCAGAGACGCCAGAAAACGCAGTTCCCGCGCCTTGTCGAACAGACCCACGGAAATGTTGGAGTTGCCGATGTCAATGGCTAACAACATGGGTATATCCTCCTCCCTTTTTTGCCTATCATACCACGGTGCTGTGCAGTTTACAAGCGGCGACAGGCAAAAAGCTGTCCCCATACGGTTGTATGGGGGCAGCTTTTTCGTTGAAATGGGGCGCTTACTCCTGGGTCAAGAAGGTGTCTGCTTCGTCCACAGTATACATGTGCTCCAGCATGCGGGTGACCATGTTGCTGTAACCCCACTCGTTGTCGTACCAGGCGATGAGCTTGACGAAATCGTGGTCCAGCATGATGCCCGCTGTCTCGTCGAAGATGCAGGGGCAGGGATTGCCGATCAGGTCGGTGGACACCACTTGGTCGCGGGTGTAGCCGATGATGCCCTTCATGTATGTCTCGGAGGCGTGGAGGATCTCGTAACAGATGTCGGCGTAGGAGACGGTGCGCCCCAGGCGGGCGGTCAGATCCACCACGGATACGTCCGCCGTAGGGACACGGAAGGCCATGCCGGTCATCTTGCCCTTGAGGCTGTCGTCTGCATAGAACTCAAAGGGGTAGACATCGAGAAGGGTCTGCACCTTTACGCCGGTGATATCGCTGTTTCTGATCTTATTTGCGACAGCGCTCATGATAGCCGGAGTCTGGGACGGGCCAGTGTCCATGCCAAAGAGCCAGTTGCTCTGTACCTGCTCGGCAACAGCGTCGGCAGTCATGAGCTTTTTTGCGTACAATGCTTTATAATCGGTCATATTTTTTTCTCCTATTTTGTTTTTGTATTCAAACTAATAATTTATTATATAATAGTCATTACTATATTTCAAGTAGGGCTTTACTAAAATGGGCGGTATTGATATAATCTATTTTGTAACAAAACCCTTTGGAGGACAATATGAAGTTTACGAAAATGCACGGAGCTGGGAACGACTTCGTTATCATAAATCTTATCGAGGAAAAGCTTGACCCGGCATGCGCTCCCGAGCTTGCGCAGAAGCTTTGCGCAAGGCGCACCGGCATCGGTGCCGACGGCTTGATGCTCACGGCGAGAGCCGAGCAAGGCGGTGACTTTAAGCTGCTTTTTTATAACTCGGACGGCTCGCTTGGCGAAATGTGCGGCAACGGTGCACGCTGCATCGCTCGCTACGGCTTTGAGCACGGCCTCGCAGGTAAGACGCAGCGCATCGAGACGACCGCAGGCTTGGTCACTGGTGAGCGGATAACAGACACGCTCTACCGCATACGCCTCAACGATCCGAGCGTAATTGACCTTGAGCGCTCTGTCGAGGGATACGCTTGCTCGTACATTGAGCTTGGCGACCCCGGGATACCGCACGCCGTTGTCGTCATGGACGATTGGGACGAGGTCCCGCACGACGAGCTTTTTAGTCTCGGCAAAAAGCTCCGCTTCTCCCCTGCCTTTCCCAAGGGTGCGAATGTGAGTTTTGTGAAGCTCGTCGGCAAAGACCACATCAAAGCCGTGACATTTGAGCGTGGGGTCGAGGACTTTACCCTCGCCTGCGGCACGGGCAGCGGCTCGATAGTTACGGCACTCACGCAAAAAGGCTTGGTAAGCGGAGAAAATGTCACGGTCTCCATGCCGGGCGGCGACCTGTTCGTCACGGTCAAAGCAGACGGCGCAGCCATTCATGATATATACCTCACGGGTCCGACCTGCAAGGTTTGCGAGGGCAAAATTTGCTTTTTATAAAAAAATATAAAAAATTTTTATTCTCCATGCAATAAAACACCCTCCCCATGCATTAATAGGGTGAAGAAAGGAAAGCAAGATGCTGATACTCATGACCTCTTCAATTGAACAAGGTGCAAGCGAAGCGACCGAGCTTGAAGCGCTTTTAGCTCGGATCGCACAAGGCGAAAAGGATGCCCTCGCCTCGCTCTACGAGAGGACGCACTCGGCGGTATACGGCTTTGCGATGAGCTTGTCTCACTGCCCTGCCGATGCCGAGGATGTTCTACAGGAAACATACATAAATGTATATTCCGCCGCAGAACGATATGTTCCAAAGGGCAAGCCTATGGCGTGGATCATGACCATTGCCAAGAACCTTGCAAAAATGCGCCTTAGAGAGGTCAAAAAAGACTGTGAGCTTCCCGAAGAGGACTGGTCCGGCTACCTGGCCGACAATCCCTCGGTCAGCTCGGACGAGAGGATATTACTGCAAAAGGCTCTGGATATCCTGTCGGCTGAGCAGAAGCAGATCGTCATGCTGCACGCAGTCGCCGGTATAAAGCACAAAGAAATTGCAAAGCTGCTTGATATGCCGATCGCCACAGTGCTTTCCAAATACTCACGAGCCGTAACCAAATTAAGACATGCGATGGAGGCGGAATGAAATGAAAAAAGACGAGGTCACGACGATGCTTAGATCTGCCGTTTCCAACGCGGCGCCTGATGTGCTGGACAATGTCCTGCATGCTTGCGACCATGAGAAAGGAAAGGTAATCTACATGGAAAAAAAGAAAAACAGAGGCTTTACCGCTTTTGCTGCCGTTGCGGCAGTGTTCGTCCTGCTTATTGCGGGTATATTCATAGCTAAAAACAATGGCTTGGGCACTTCAAACAACGCCCTTGCCGCCGTAGTTTCTCTCGATGTAAACCCCAGCATCGAGCTGAAGGTCGATAATGACGAAGATGTCATCTCCGCAACCGGACTTAACGCCGACGGCAAAAAGGTTCTCGAAGGCATGGATCTTGAGGACACCGACCTTGATGTAGCGGTCAACGCAATCATCGGTTCTATGCTCAAGCACGGATATCTCAGCGATATGCAGAACTCCATCCTGCTGTCGGTCTCCGGCGTTGAAGGCTATGACGCAAACGCACTTGAGACCAAGCTTGCAAGCGAGGTCAACGCACTGCTCAAGGGCGGTGCGGTGCTCAGTCAGAATGTCACCGACGCAGACGACTCTCTCGTAAAGAAGGCAGACGAGTACGGTATCACCGTTGGCAAGGCTTCCCTCATTAACGAGATCGTTAAAAATAGCAAAACCCACAGCTTTGAGCAGCTTGCGGGACTTACCATCAATGAGCTCAACCTCATCAGCGAAAACATCAAGCTCGGCGGCATCAAGTCTGAGGGCAAGGCAAGTGCAAAGTCCTACATCGGAAAGGACGCAGCTCTCTCGGCCGCACTCAAGGCCGCAGGTCTCACCAAGGATCAGGTCAAGAATATCGAGATCGAGCTCGACTACGAGCACGGCGTCATGGTATACGAGGTCGAGTTTGACCGCAGCTTCGACGAGTACGAATACGATATCGACGCTAAGACCGGCGCAATCGTTGCGTACGACAACGAGATAAACGGCAAAGAAGTCAAGTATGAAAGCAGCACAAAAAATAACGATGCAGCCTCAAAGTCCTACATTGGCAAGGACGCTGCTCTCTCGGCCGCACTCAAGGCTGCCGGCCTTACCAAGAATCAGGTCAAGAACATTGAGGTCAAGCTTGACAATGATGACGGTGTCATGGTCTATGAAGTCGAGTTTGACCGTGGTTATGACGAGTATGATTACGACATCAACGCCAAGACCGGCGCAGTTGTTTCATATGACAACGAGATAAACGGCAAGGATGTCAAGTCCACCGGCAGCAGCAACAAGAACACAAGTGCCGCCAAAGAAAATGTTATCGGCAATGCAGCCGCAAAGAATGCAGCACTAAAGCACGCCGGTGTCACCGAGTCTCAGGCCACTGAGCTTAAAGTCGAGCTCGACCGCGAGGACGGCAAGCTCGTGTACGAGGTAGAGTTCAAGTCCGCAGGCTACGAGTACGACTACGAGATAGATGCAGTTAAAGGCACTGTCCTCCAGTCCGACAAGGAGCTTGACGACTGATATAAGATAACAAGCTGAAAAAAGGAAGTCCCGAAGGGCTTCCTTTTTTTCTATTTATTGCTCAGACATAGAAGTTGGGCTTTCTCATGTCGTAAATTTTAAGCAGGATAGGCTCAACACAGTAGGACATGAACTTCATGTCGAGATTAAAAAAGTATACCGTGAACAGCACGGCAAACGCCGATGCGCCGCCGCCGAGCATCATCAGAGGGATCTTAGCAAATTTATTCATAGTCTTATCTCCTTTACCACGCATTCTCATCGGGCATGAACTCGAGCGTCGGGTCGAGCGGCTCTTCACGCATGACGGTACGCATATACTCGCTGAACTGGTCACGGATGGCCTGACGGGTGAAAACTCTCGGGTCGCAAAGGTCGTGGCAGACCCAAACGAGGTGGATGCCCCGCTCTCTCGCCTGCTCCTCAAACTGTCCGTGCAGGCCGTTGAGCGCCTTGCAGGACATATGCTCCCACATCATGACCATGTCGGCATTGAGCCTCTCGACATACTCCCAAAGCTCGTCAACGAGACACTCGTAGCCGCCGTGGGTCTTGTTGCGCATGATCATATTCATGTTGAGGTAGGCCATGTCCTTATACGCCTGCTCGTAATTCTCGGGCTTGTTTTCCTCGCAGAACTCCTTCTCGACGACCATCGAGAGCATATCGGTCAAAGGAACAACGCCCCAACAGTTGACCATCCAATAAAGCTGGTCGATGCAATACTGCGGCTGAACGCCCCAGACGATGCAGCGGTGGCGGTACTCGGGAGCCATCATGGTCTTGTTCTTGTAGCCTTGGCGGACGAGCTTCATTATCTTGTCGTTAATCGGTGGGAAGTCCTTGGAGCGGCCGCAGTTACCCATGTAGTTTGTGTCGTTATACAGCGAGAACACGGCACCGAAAAACTGCGGGTACTGGGTGGCGTTGACCTCGAGCCATTCCCAACGGTCACGGGTGGTCTGATTGACCCGCTTTATACACTCAAAGTAGGTGTCCCAATCCCACTTTACACCCATCTTCTCCTCTACCCAAGCGATGCACTTTTTCATATCCTCGGCTGCGTAGTCTAAAACATCGGGGTTTTCGTGGCGCATAGGGGCTGCCAGCTGGAAGGTCGGGATACCGTACTCCCGCTCAAGGCGCTTTGCAATGATGCCGTTGCCCATGAGCGAGCCGTCGCAGGTCGTGTTGACCTGAACTGCACATTTACCTAAAACGGCAAAGTCGTCACATATCGAAGCGCCTGCCTCAGCCTCGGGCATGGGGCATACATCGCCGGGAATGCCGAACTGCTGTGCGATATCGAGATAGTATGTTGAGGAATACTGCGTCATGATATTTGCCGAGAACATCGTGGGTATCTCACGCAGGATCGCCTTTATCTGCGGAAAGCCCATCATGAACACAGTCATTGCGTTCTCGTCCGAGAGAACACACTTGTTGCTGAACTCAACATCATTGCCGGTGCGGCGGTCGCCACGCAGGGGGTCCTTGATGCACAGGGCAACATCCTTTACAACAAAGTCCATCGCCGTGTGGGTGATACGCAGGGTCTCGTCCCGCATGCCTATGGTAAACTTATCAATTGCGTGAGGCACGGCAAGATAGTTTGCCATCCAGCGGTAGCGGATCATACCTTTCATGCCGCCCCGGGAGAGCGTTACGCTTATCATGATGCTCCACAGATACAGCCAGCGGCTAAAATCATAGAGGGTATCCTTAACGCCTCTCCACTCACGGCGCTTTCTGACCTTGCCGTTATTGAAAAGCACACCGTATTGCTTATCACCCTTTTTCTTTTTGGTATTGTATACTATCTCAGCGGTTTTCATTTTTTCGCACCTCCCTGGAGATTTTTGATCTCAATGCTTTCGATAAACGCCTGGACACGGGTCCTCATCTGACCGACGGAGGCACTGATATTGTACGGTCTGTCAACGCTCAGCACCGGGTAGCCGTAATCGTCACGAAGCATCGTTGAGCCTAAAAGTCTCTCATACGCCCACGGGTCGCAGAACTTGACCTGCTGATAGATAACGCCGTCGGCTCTGTACTCCTTGCACAGGTCGTTGACATACGCCTTGCGGCCATAGACCTTCTCCATATTCATGGTGCGGGGGCACTGCCCCATGTAGACATAGTGGCGGCAGACCTGAGTAAATGCATCCTCCTCGTCGTTGAGCTCAATGGGAACTCTGCCCGGGAACGAACCGAAGCAGTACCGATCGACGCAGACATATGCGCCGCAATCCTCGATGAGCTTGATAACACCGCTGTCATCGATCTCCGATCCGACAAGCGCAAGTCTTGCACGATATGACTTGTTGTCAGGCTCTCTTGTCTTTATCTCCTCAAGTGTCTCGCGAAGCTTGTCAACAATGAGATACTTTGGTGCAACATAAGTCGCCAGCGTCAGAACATGGAACTCATACGCCGTTACTCTCGGTTTATCGTCCTTTCTGAACTGCCCTATTGACTGAATTATTTCGCATATCTCGTTATGCTCCTTAACGGCCGCCCTTATGGCAGCATCGGAGGTGTCGATACCGTAGTTTTCCGCAAGCGGAGTTAAAATATGGTTTTTGCACTGCACCTTCATAAGCTCTACGCCGTTATCGTCGGCCTTGAGCGGTATCTCCATATACTCATAAAAGAACTTGCTGTCGCCGCCGTCCATGGTGTGCAGCAGCTCCATATTCTCGCCGCAACGGTTCATCATCGTGCAGCCGTCCGGCGTAATAAGGCAGTCGGCAAAGTTATATCCGCCCTCTATCGCCCTTTCAAGCAAGGCTCGGCTGGTCTCGCACAGGAAGCTTGTCATATAGTATGTAGCAATATCCATGGAGCCTGTATTGGGCGCAAACAGGCGAATACCGAATGCGTTTCCAAGATTCAAAAGCGGTTCCGGAATATTCTCACACAAGAACGCAGCACAGACCTTACCTTCCTCCTTCGCTTTGGCGATCAACTCGTTGTTCGCCGTCTGAAGAAGGTCTTCAAAGTAGCCTAAATGTTTCAGATCTCTCATCAATTTTCCCCCGTTTCGTTTTATACAAGCATATTGATACCGTGTAAAAATATTGCTTGTTAATATTTTACCATTTCAAACATGCTAATTCAATTGGTTTATGCATTTTCTCTAATTTGTATATTATATTTTGATTTTTTTGTGCAATATTACTACATAATTTTAATTTTGTATAAAGAAAAACCGCCGAATGTTTTAATTCGGCGGTTTATAACAGCTTGAATACTATACCGGTAAACGGGGAAGATCGGATTATTCTTTGCCGGGAATGGTGAAGATGCCCGATTCGACAAGCTCCTTAAGTCCCTTGTGAGACTCGTACAGGACGAGCAGGCGGCTCTCGATAACTGCCCACTTTTCGTCAATTTCAACATCGGCAGCTGCAAGACGCTTCTGTGCGACTGTTTCTGCCTCGCTGATTATTTCATCGGCCTGCTTCTGGACATCGGAGAGAAGCTGCTCGGACTTCTCCTCACGCTTTCTCATATTCCCGATATAGGTCTCGACGGTCGCCTGTGCGGCCTCAAAGAGGTTACTTATCTGTGCCGATGCCTCTGCAAGCGTGCCGGTCTCACTTATCTTTATTTCATAGTTATCGATGGTGCCCTGAAGCTCTGCAACCTTGGCCTTGAGTCTCTCGATCTCCTGCTCCTGATCGTGCATGACCATCATCATTTCATTCTTGGAAAGATTCATTGAATCGTTTTTCATTCGTCAAAGCTCCTTAACCTTTTAATTCACTACATTTTATCATTACTGAACATTTTTTGCAAGTAAATATAGTAAATAAAAGAAAAAAGGGAGCCGAGAGGCTCCCCTTTCATAAGTTATCTTGCTTTTATGGAAACAGTATTGCTATATGCCGAAGCAATGTTTTTACCGTTTACGACCTTGACGGACTTGACCTTGTAGTAATACTTCACGCCGGACTTGGCTCCGGTGTTGGTGTAGGTGGTCTTGGTCGTTGAGTCGTAATACTTAAAGTTCACGCCGTCTGTTGAGCGGTACACCCAGTACTTCGTTGCGCCGGAAACGCTGCCCCAACTGAGCTTCGGCTTGCCGCCGGATGCCGTGATGCTCACAGAGGGCGCTGCGGTGGAGACGAGCAGGCTCTTGGAGTTACTGTACGCCGATGCTACATTTTTGCCGCCCACGACCTTGACGGCTTTGACCTTGTAATAATAAGTCGTGCCGACACTGGTGCTGCTGTTTTTGTAGCTGGTCTTGGTGGTACTGTCGTAGTACTTGTAGTTTGTGCCGTCTGTTGAGCGGTATATCCAGTACTTCGTTGCGCCGGAAACCGAGCTCCACTTCAGCTGCGGCTTGCCGCCGGAGCGGGTGATGGTTATGCTTGGTGCGGCAGGTCTGCACCGGATGCTCTTTGCAACGCTGTAGCTTGATGCTATGCCATCGTTGCTGACGGCCTTGACCTTGTAATAGTAGGTCGTGCCGATAGTCGTTGAGTTATTGGTGTAGCTGGTCTTGGTGGTGCTGTCATAATACTTGTAGTTCACACCGTCTGTACAGCGATAGATCCAGTACTTGACTGCGCCGTTGACCTTTTTCCAATAGATCTTTGGGTGGCCGGAGGAGGTGGTTATCTTGAGAGCGGGGGCAGAGCAGCTGAACTTTGCGGCTTTTTCATAGCTGAATGCGCCGTAGCTGCCGTTAGTGCCGATGGCTCTGACCTTGTAGTAATACTTCGTACCGACAGCTGCGGTGGTATCGGTGAATGTCGTGCCGTTGACGGTGGCTATCTTGTCAAACTCGGTGTTGCTGCCGGTAGTGCGGTAGACCTGATAGCTGGCTGCGCCTTCGACTGCGTTCCACGAAAGGACTATCTTGCCCTTGATGCTTACGGATAGGGTCGGAGCCTCGCATGCAGGGAGAGTTGCGCCGCATACGGTGCACTTGTTGTCCTCGCCGTATCTGTGAGGTGCCAGAGAGCCGTAGGAGTCGCCGCACTCGGTGCAGACTGCCTTCTCCTTGCAGGTGGCAGTGCCGCCGGAGTGGGCTTCCTTCTTGCCGATGGTATACCAAACGTCCTTTATGTAGATACCCTGTGCCTCAAACTCGGGTTTGAGGTCTTCCATGGACTTGCCGCAGCGCTGGCAGCCGAGCCAGTGGTACTGATCGTCGCTGCAATGGTCGATGTCCCTGACATGCAGGTTTTTGAGAACATCGTCAATGGATATCGTGCCCTTTCTGATGCCTTCAATAACCTTAGAATAATTTACCGAGCCGATGAGGTCGAGAAGCTGCTTATAGCTGATGTCGCCGAGGAGGTTGAGCGTCGGGTGCAAGTCGTGACCCGTGCACTTGTCGATGAGCTTATCGTCGGTCGCCGGAACGGTGGCCTTCTCGTCCATATAATAGTTATGGCAGATAATGCACTCGTAATAGGTCTTTGTGCCGTCCTCGGTGCAGGTGGCGGGCGTGCCCTCTATCTTCTTGAGGTGCTTGCACCCGCCGGAGCAAGGCTTAAAATATGTGTGACCTGAGCTGAGCTTTGCATTGCATCCGAGGCAGTAGGTGTCACCGGTGTAGCCTGCTTTGAAGTCGGTGGGCTCGGTGGCATTTCTGACTTCCGTTCCGCCATCGTGGTTATACGGGTCACGCTGACCGTCGTCATAACCGCAGGTGCGGCAGATGTTGCCGGAGTGGCAGGTGAGCGTTTTCTCGGTGATATTGTGGGCGCTCTTGGTGTCTGTGTACACATAACCGCAGAACTTGCATTCCTTCCAGTGGTCGTTGACATTGCTCCCCCACTGCTGAAGGTCCGTGTTTGCAACATTGCTGCCGAAAATATTCTTATAGTGCTGCTGATAGGCAACGACAGTGTCGGCCTTTGCGACCTCCACAGTAAGTGCGCTGTCTGTCCAGCACTTGCCGCATTCGCCGCATTCCCAGTACTCGATATTGCCCTGATGCTTGTCTTTGCTGTCGGGGCAGGTCGCTTCGACGGCACCGTGATGGATAACGACATTGGTGCTGGGGTCTGTGTGCTTACAAAGCTTATCGGTCTTGTGGCCGGTCTCGATGAGAACGCCGCAGTCTGCGCAGTAGATATCGCCGCTGTAACCTTCGCTGTTGATGGTGGCATCGACTGCATTGCGCGTCTCACGATTTACATGGTTGTTGGGGTCGGTTTCACCGTAGGCAAAGCCGCAGGTGGAGCAGATCGCCGGAGACTTGCAGTTTGCCGTGCCGCCGGAGTGCGTGCCGGTATTCTTTCGGGTGTGGCAAACGATGCATTCCTGAGCATGATATGACGTGCCCTCAACGGTGAACTCTACCCATGCGTAGTTATGGCCGGTGGCCTTGATGGTAACATCGCTTTTCTTGCTGTACTCGCCCGTGCCGTCGGCATTGGCGTAGTACTTGCCGCAGGCGGTGCACTCGTAGTACGGCAGGTTGCCATCCTTGTCGCAGGTGGCGGCGGTGTAAGCGTGCTCTGTAAGCTCGGGATGCTTGCTTGCATCCTTTGCGATCTCGGTATCACTGCGGCTTGCATACTTGGTTTTGAGGTCTGCATCCTTAAAGTATGTATTGCACTCATCGCAGAACCAGTATTCAAAATTGCCCTTCTGCGAGCAGGTGGCATCGGTGTATTCCTTGTGTGTCACCTTGTCGGCGGGGTGATTGTTTGCATCGGTCTTGCCCTCAAGCTTGAGGCTCGTGAGCGTGGTGGGCAGAGTGCCTGCCTCGTCCTTAAAGACATCGCCGCACTCATCGCAAGACCAATACTCGGCCATGCTTCTCGTGCCGCAGGTGCCGGCGGTGGGCTCATGGTAGGTCAGCGGCATTTTGTGTGTCGTGAGCTTTGCGAGCTTACAGGCCTCCACTGTGGTCACATTTATGCCGTCGGCATCGGAATAGCAATAGCCGCAGGTATTGCACTTGTAGTAACTGATATTGCCCTCATGTGCGCAGGTGGGCTCGGTTGCAGGAACCTCAAACAAATTCTGTCCAAGCACATGGCTTGCGCATGCGGCCTTAATGGTGAGCGTTACGACATTGCTTTTCTCGACATCCTTTGCGACCGATCTGCCAAGGAAGGTCCCCTGCCAGTAAACGACGCAGCGGATGTTCAGCGTTTCATGAACATTGGTGACGGTCAGCTTGCTGCCTGTGCCGAGCTTAGCCCCGTCGAACAAGGCAAAGAACTCGTCAATGGTCTTGGTGTACAAAAGCTTGTCATCATCGACCTTGCTGTTGTCATACCAAATGTACTCAAGCGGCGCTTCCGCTTTTGTGTTGACAGCCGTGATTGAAAACTCGGCAGTCTCTCCAGCTTGGACCGTGACGCCGGTCGGCTGGCTTAGTATCGTGGTGTTTCCGATTGCAAATGCGTTTATCGGCAGAAGCGAGAACACCATAACAATTGCCAGCGCCAGACTAAACAGTCTTTTCTTCATGCTATTCCTCCTCCGTATATGCACACAAATTATGTTAAATGAAATACAAAGATATTATATATTTTTTACCTCCTGACTTCAAGTTTTTTCGGTCGGAGCGCAAAATACCGTCATAGTGTACATATTCGCAAAAAACTTTTTGTGCATTTATTAAAATTCGGTGTTGACAACGCCGCTTTAAAGTGCTATACTGCGTCCATCGAAACCGATGATTAAGAGTAGTAAGCTTTTCGGAAACTCACAGAGAGCCGTTGGTGCTGGGAATACGGCAGTGAAAGAAACGCTGAATGGACTTATGAGGGCAACCGAAAGCGGAAAGATCCGTTAGTAGTAGTTGACGGGGCGTGCCCGTTACAGTCACGAGCTGCATGTCAGTGCAGGTTAAGCGGATGAGTTTTTCATCAATTTGGGTGGCACCGCAGAATTTGTTTATTCTGTCCCATACTTCTTTGGAAGTATGGGACTTTTTGTTTTTTGGAGGGCGCAATGTTTATACTGAAAAGACGATGGCGTGTCCGGCACAGCTTCAACAAGACACACTAAACCATTTAACAATAATTAAGGAGATTTAATCATGAAAAAGTTTGTTGCTATAATTCTTGCTGTTGTTCTTTGCCTTTCCGTCTGCGCATGCGGCGCCAAGGATTCTTCCGTTCCCGTTATCGGCATCTGCCAGTACGGCGAGCACGGCTCGCTCGACAATTGCCGTGAAGGCTTCATTCAGGGTCTCAAGGACGCAGGCCTTGTTGAGGGCACCGACTTCGTCATCGACTACCAGAACGCAAGCTTCGATGACAACATCGACAATCAGATTGCCCAGAGCTTCGCAGCTAAGGATGTTGCTCTTATGTGCGCTATCGCAACTCCTTCCGCAGTTGCCTGCTATGCAGCAGCTGAGGAGAAGGACATCCCCGTTATCTACACCGCAATAAGCGATCCCGAGCAGGCTAAGCTCACCAGCGGTAACATCACCGGCACCTCCGACAAGCTCCCCGTCGACGCTCAGCTCGAGCTCATCCGTGCTATTCAGCCCGATGCCAAGACCATCGGCATTGTCTACACCACCAGCGAAGCGAACTCCATTTCCACCATTGCAGAGTACAAAGAGAAGGCTCCCGACTACGGCTTCACCATCGAGGCTATCGGTGTTACCGCAGCAGCTGAGGTCACTCAGGCTGTTGACACCCTCATCAGCAAGAAGGTCGACTGCCTGAGCAACCTTACCGACAACAATGTCGTCGGCGTTCTCTCCTCCGTCCTTGAAAAGACCAACGCCGCAAAGATCCCCGTATATGGCAGCGAGATCGAGCAGGTCAAGCTCGGCTGTGTTGCTTCCGCAGGCATCGACTATGTCGAGCTTGGCAAGATGACCGGCGAGATGGCCGCTAAGATCCTCAAGGGCGAAGCTACCGCAGACTCCATGCCTTACAAGGCCGTTACCGACTTTGCTGACTATGTCAATTCCGACGCTCTCAAGGAAATGGGTCTGACCCTCCCCTCCTCCATCGCCGACACTGCAATCGAGGCAAAATAATTTCGGAGTTTTTGAAAAATGCTTGATATGATAATCGGCACGTTGACGCAGGGCTTAATATATGCCCTGCTGTCATACGGCATATACATTACATATAAAATACTTGACTTCCCCGACCTCACGGTCGACGGCTCGTTTCCGCTCGGCGCTGCGGTGACGGCGGTGCTGTTGGTAAAGGGCTTTAACCCCTACCTTACACTGCTCGTCGCCATGGCAGTCGGTGCGCTTGCAGGTCTTGCAACGGGAATTATCCATGTCCGCCTCAAGGTAAGAGATCTGCTTGCAGGCATCATCACGATGACCGCTCTGTTCTCGATAAATCTTCAGATCGGCGGCTCGAACCTCTCGGTCGAGCGTGGCATCGACACCATCTTCACCGCACAGCCCACGATGCTTCTGTTCGGCTCGGTGTCGCTCATGTACCGCAAGCTCATCGTTGCGTTTATCCTTGCGCTTCTCTTCAAGCTTCTGCTTGATGCGTACCTCAAGACCAAGAGCGGTATGCTGCTGCGTGCCGTCGGCGATAACTCCGCCCTCGTCACAAGCCTTGCAAAGGATAACGGCCGCGTGAAGATTCTCGGTTTGGTGCTTTCAAACGCACTCGTTGCGCTCTCCGGTGCAATAGTTTGTCAGGAGCAGCGCAGCTTCTCGGCAACCATGGGCACAGGTCAGATGGTATTCGGCCTTGCAACGGTCATCATCGGCACAACGCTGTTCAGGAAGCTCGACTTTGTCAAGGGTACCACCGCCGTTGTCATAGGCAGCATTCTTTACAAGGCCTGCATTCAGATAGCGATAGTAGCCGGACTTCCGGCAAATCTTCTGAAGCTCGTTACCGCCGTACTGTTCCTCATCATTCTGGTGCTCGGCGGCATGAAAGGCAAGGTGACACAAAGTGCTTGAGCTTAAAAATATCTCGAAAACCTATAACCCCGGCACAGTCACCGAAATGTGTCTGTTTAAAGACTTTGAGCTTGCCGTCAAGGACGGTGAGTTTGTCTCCGTCGTCGGCAGCAACGGCAGCGGCAAGACCTCGATGCTCAATATAATCTGCGGCTCTATTCCCATCGACAGCGGCGACTGCCTTATAGGCGGCGAGAGCATCAACAAGCAGAAGGATTTCGTGCGCTACAAAAAGATAGGCCGTGTTTACCAGAACCCCTCCATGGGTACCTGCCCGAACATGACCATTTTGGAAAACCTCTCCCTTGCCGACAACAAGGGCAAGCACTTTGGACTCGGGATTGGCGTTTCCAAAAAGCGCATAAATGATTATAAGCAGATGCTCTCCGCTCTCGGTCTCGGGCTTGAGGATAAGCTCAATGTCAAGATGGGCTCGCTGTCCGGCGGTCAGCGTCAGGCGGTCGCACTGCTGATGGCGACGATGACTCCGCTCGACTTTCTCATCTTAGATGAGCACACGGCGGCGCTCGACCCGCACACGGCGGATATCATAATGGAGCTTACAGACAAGATAGTGCGTGAGAAAAAGCTCACCGCAATTATGGTCACGCACAACCTGCGCTACGCCGTTGAGTACGGCTCAAGGCTCATCATGATGGACAAGGGACACATCGTCTTAGATGTCGAAGGTGAGAAAAAGAAAAACACCAAAGTCGAGGATATTCTCGATCTGTTCACCAGCATCTCAATCGAGTGCGGTAACTGAATCTCATATCTGCTCCCCTTGGTACATATACATTGAGTATGTGAGCCAAGGGGAGTGGTGTATGTGCATACAAATATCGAGGAACGCGCCTGCGATCTGGCGGTGTACATTATTGAGAACAAGGCTACCGTCCGTGCAGCGGCAAAGCAGTTCGGGATCTCCAAAAGCACCGTACACAAGGATCTCACAGAGAGACTGAAAACAGTTAACCCCGCGCTGTATCATCAGGTGCGGGAGCTGCTTGATATCAACAAGGCCGAGCGCCACATCCGTGGCGGCATGGCGACAAGAAGAAAATATAAGGGCAGATAGGCAGGTCATGACCTGCCTATTTTTCGTATTATTTATCATATATCGGGCAAACTAATGTCGGTGATAATATGACTAAAAAGATAGGCAGGCAGACCCTGAAGCTTCAATATCCGCCGACTATTGCGGCGACCGCTGCGGTCGTTGGGCAGAAAGAGGGTCAAGGGCCGCTCAAGCGTTATTTTGACTATATCTCGTACGACTCGTACTTTGGTGAAAAGACTTGGGAAAAGGCAGAAACCGCTATGCTCAAGCAGTGCTTTTCACTGTGCTGCGATAAGGGCAAGGTCGCACCTAAGGAACTGGATTTCGTTTTCTCCGGCGACCTGCTAAACCAGTGCGTGGGCTCGGCGTTTGCGATGAAGGACAGCAATATCCCCTACTTTGGGCTTTACGGCGCTTGCTCGACGATTGGCGAGGCGCTGACTCTCGGTGCTATGACCATTGACGGCGGTTTTGCCTCCACGGTCTGTGCCCTTACAAGCTCGCACTTTTGCTCGTCCGAGCGGCAGTACCGCTTCCCTCTTGAGTACGGCGGTCAGCGTGCGCCCACGGCACAGTGGACGGTCACGGGCTCGGGCGCTGCGATACTCAAAAGCAGCGGAAACGGGCCGTTCATCACGCACTTGACACCGGGCAGGATAGTCGATGCGGGCATAAAGGATGCAAACAACATGGGCAGCGCCATGGCTCCCTCGGCATACGAAACGCTCAAGGCTCACTTTGAAGATACAGGCAGAGCTCCCGATTACTACGACCTCATCGTCACGGGCGATCTCGGTATTCTCGGTCACGACACGCTTGAGGATCTGTTCCGCCGTGACGGCATGACCCTCGGCAAGCACTACAACGACTGCGGCATTTTGATATTCGACATTCAAAAGCAGGATGTCCACGCAGGCGGCTCGGGCTGTGGCTGCTCGGCATCGGTCTTTGCATCGTATATCATGCAGGGCTTTACGGAAAATCGCTGGAGCAAGGTGCTTTTTGCGCCGACGGGTGCGCTCATGTCGCCGACGAGCGCTCAGCAGGGCGACAGCATTCCGGGCATCTGCCACGCCGTGGCAATAGAAAAAACTCTGTAAGGTGATTAAATGGACTTTTTAGATTATCTCAAAGCATTTGCCGTCGGCGGCGTTTTATGCGCCATCGGGCAGCTTTTGATCGACAAAACCAAGCTCACGCCCGCAAGGATATTGACGGCGTATGTTGTCTCCGGTGTCGTTCTCGGTGCGGTTGGGCTGTATCAGCCGCTGGTCAACTGGGCAGGCGCCGGTGCGACCGTTCCGCTGACGGGCTTCGGCAATACGCTTGCCAAGGGCGTTAAGCAGGCAGTCGAAAGTGACGGGCTTCTCGGCGTATTTACCGGCGGCTTCACCGCCTCGGCAGCCGGCATCTGCGCCGCTGTCTTCTTCGGCATCCTCATTGCGCTGATTTTCAAACCCAAGGAAAAGAAATAACAGGCTTATCGACCGATAAGCCTGTTTATTTTTATGAGCCAACATAAACATACTGTGCAATATTTCCATCTTGACTCAAGCTTTCATATGATAATTTGCGGCGGCTTGTTCTCCATCCATCTTTTATATATAGCTCATTATTTGATGTATAGCTAAAGAGCTTTCTATCTGCACTTGTTGGCAGCACAAATGGATATACCGTAGGCTCTTCTTTAGCCCACCTCCTCAATCGCACAAATTAGTATTCCCTTGTGCTTTGTGCCAATTTTTCATCTAAATATTGAGCTGTCGGGTCTGCCGCCATCGTTTATCGCATGGTACTGATATGCAACGGCTTTACTTGAATCGCACAGTTCGTTGACTAAGTACACGCCAAGATAGCATTTGGCATCTTTAAAAGCAACGACTACGCGGTTTTCAGGCTCATATATATAGTACCCATCTACGCCTGATATCTTGAGAAAAAAGCGATTTCTATATAACTTGTCAAGCAGATTTTGAAGATACTGCTGCGAATAGTCGCACTTGAAAAATGCAACCTCAATATCGCCAAAAAAACATTGTATCTTCTCACGGTTTTGAAGGCTATCCTCTGTCAAGCCCACCATTGTTTTGTCAGTTTCATAATCGTAGTAGCATGTTCCGAACCATGGAAGCTTTTCTTCAATCAAATCATAGTATATTTGATATACTTTGTGCATCATGTCCGCCTGCTCCGGAGTTGGCCCGCTGCCGTAACACCCGTCAGAGTTGCCGTCCACAATGACTGTACTTGGCTCAAATTTAATATCATTTTCTTTGACATATTGTTTGAGCTGGATGTGTACGGTCGTTACACCGATGGCAAGCACCATGCAGGCGGCGGCGATGGAGGCGGTTATGCGGTACGGTGCCGGCAGGCGGTTTCTTTTCGGTTTATAGTCGACCGCAGCGGACACGAGGTCATCGTCAATGAAGCTCATTGCTGCGGAAAGCGTAGATGTATTCAACAGTAAATACCCTCCTTTTTAAGAAAAGCCCTTAGGCGGTTTCGGGTGTGGTACAGCATGCTTTTGACCTTGCTTTCGGAAAACGAATAGTGCTCGGCAATGTCGGCGATGGTGTCAAAGAAATAGTACCGCCGGATAAAAACATTGCAGGCATCGGCCTTTTCCTGCCGGAGAAAGCGGCTTAGAAGCTTGCCGAGCTCCTCAAGCTCCGGCTCGGGTGCAGTATGCAATACCTCCTCAAGCTCCGACAGCGGCACCGTGACATTGCCGTTTCGCTTTTGCGCCATGTTGTAGTCAAGCCTTTTGAGCGATAAGTTACGGACTATCCTGCACAAAAACGCCGTAAAATTATTCGGTCTGGTCGGCGGAATGGTGTTCCACACGCTCAAATAGGCATCGCTGACGCACTCCTCGGCATCCTCGTCGCTCGACAGAATACTTCCCGCCAGGCTACGGCACAGCTTGCCGTATTTTTTGTCGGTCTCGTCTATCGCCTGCTCACTGCGGTCAAAGTACAGTTCAATGATCGCGGGGTCATCCATGCATTCGCCTCCCCCTTCTTACAATAAAATAAAAGGCCTTTCACCTATTAAGTACGCTTTTGTGGCTTAATGGTAGCAGGGTATTTGATATTAAAAAAATCAGCCCATCATGCGATGAGCTGATTTTTTGAAACTAAAATTACTGCTGTGCAGCTGCGGCCTTGCCGGCTTCGAGAGCCTTCATGTTGCCGGGCAGGAACTTTGCCTTGCGCTCGCCGAGCTCGATACGAATTGCTTCGCTCATAAGCTCGTCGCTGCAAACAGGAGCCTTCTGAAGCAGTGCGCCCAGGATAGCGACGTTTGCGCCCTTGGGGTTGCCGACTTCCTCAGCGATGCGGGTTGCGTCACAGTAAACGACATCGATGTCGTCACGCTCTGCCTTGCGGTCGATGAGGGAGCTGTTGATAACGAGGGTGCCGCCGGGCTTGACATGGGACTCGAACTTGTCCAGAGAAGGACGGTTCATTGCGACAACGACATCAGCCTTGTCGACCAGAGGAGAAGCAACGGGAGAATCGCTTACGATGACGGAGCAGTTAGCGGTACCGCCACGCATCTCGGGGCCGTAGGAAGGCAGCCAGGAGACATGCTTGCCGTCGAGCATGCAAGCCATTGCAAGGAACTTACCGATCAGGAGCATGCCCTGACCGCCGAAGCCTGCGAATATAAACTCTTTTTTCATATTATTCGGCCTCCTTGTCTTTCTTTACGCCGAGAGGATAGTAAGGAATCATGTTCTCTTCAAGCCACTTCATTGCCTCAACAGGAGACAGACCCCAGTTGGTCGGGCAGGTGGAAAGAACCTCGATCAGGCAGAAGCCCTTGCCCTGCATCTGATAGGTGAAAGCCTTCTTTATTGCTCTCTTGGTCTTGTTGATGTTCATGTTGTTGTTGACTGCGCAACGCTCAATGTAGTAAGAGCCGGGGATGGTTGCGAGCATCTCGGAGATACGGATAGGAGCGCCGCACCATGCTTCGTCACGACCCTTGGGAGAAGTGGTGGTCTTCTGGCCTACGAGAGTGGTAGGAGCCATCTGGCCGCCGGTCATGCCGTAAATTGCGTTGTTGACAAAGATAGTGGTGATATGCTCGCCACGGTGTGCTGCGTGAACGATCTCAGCAGTACCGATGGAAGCGAGGTCGCCGTCGCCCTGGTAGGTGAACACGAGGGTGTCCTTGCCGACAACGCGCTTTGCGCCGGTAGCGCATGCGGGTGCACGGCCGTGAGCGGCTTCGTACATATCGCAGTTAAAGTAATCATATGCAAAGACGGAGCAGCCGACAGGTGCTACGCCGATGACCTTACCTTCTTCGATAACGCCTTCCTTGATGAGCTCATCAATGGACTCAGCTACCAGACGGTGGATAATGCCGTGGTTGCAGCCGGGGCAGTAGTGGAAAGTCTTGTCGGTAAGGAGTTTGGTTTTCTCAAATACTACGGACATTTTACATACCCTCCTTCATGCTCTTGATCTTTGCGACGATCTCATCGGTGGTGGGCATCTCGCTGCCCAGGTGACCGAAGAAATCAACAGGCTTTGCGCCGTTGATTGCGAGCTTGACATCCTCGAGCATCTGGCCTTCGTTCAGCTCTACATCGAGAACTGCCTTTACGCCGTCTGCGCAAGCTGCCTTCTTGACTGCATCGTACGGGAAGGGCCATACGGTGATCGGGCGAACCAGACCGACCTTAATGCCTTCTTCTCTGAGCTGGTCGATAGCGGACTTTGCGATACGGGCAACAGTACCGAAAGCGGTGATGACATACTCTGCGTCCTCAAGCTTGTACTCTTCCCACATCTGCTCGTTTGCTCTGACCTCTGCGTACATCTTCTGAAGCTCAGCGTTATGTACGGACAGGGACTCGGTGTCGATGTAAATGGAGTTGATAACGCCGCGCTTTGCAGGATCGTCGCCGGGCTTCCAGCCGGTGCAAGCCCAAGGCTTCTTCTCGGGGTCGATCTTGAAGTCGACGAAATCGGGCATCTCAACAGGCTCCATCATCTGAGCGATGATGCCGTCTGCGATGAACAGTACGGGGATACGGTACTTCTCAGCCTTGTCGTATGCGAACATCATGATGTCAACTGCTTCCTGAACGGAGGAGGGTGCGTAGGTCAGCAGGTGGTAGTCACCGTTGCCGCCGCCCTTGACTGCCTGGAAGTAATCGCCCTGGGAAGCCTGAATGTTGCCGAGGCCGGGGCCACCACGCATAACATTGAGGATGACACAGGGAAGCATTGCGCCTGCGCAGTAGGAGATACCTTCCTGCTTCAGGGAGATGCCGGGGCTGGAGGAAGAAGTGATTGCACGGGCGCCGGTACCGGCTGCGCCGTAGATCATGTTGATAGCTGCGACTTCGGACTCTGCCTGCAGGAAGCAGCCGTTTACTTCGGGATCGAACATACGGGCAGACATATACTCAGGGATCTCAGTCTGCGGGGTGATCGGATAGCCGAAGAAATAACGAGCGCCGGCTCTGATGGCGGCCTCTGCGATAGCTTCGCTACCCTTCATAAGCTGTTTTGCCATTTTCTATTTTCCTCCTTAATCCTTCTCGATGCGGATCACCACGTCGGGGCAAGTGCGTGCGCAGGATGCGCAGCCGATGCACTCCTCGGGTTTTACAACCTCTGCCGGGTGATAGCCTTTTGCGTTGATTTTTGCCTTGGAAAGTTCAATGCAGCCCTTGGGGCAGGCTCTTGCACAGAGACCACAGCCCTTGCACAGGTCTTCATTGATGGTTACCTTTACCATTTTGCTACCTCTTTTCTTTATTTTGCTTTTATTTTGCCAACTATATAAAAACCGCATAAAGCGGGATCGCGCATATTAGTGCTTGAAATTCTTCTGCGGGTCGACTGTATGCAGACCGTACTTTATGTAAGAGTCCCAGTCACGGTGCATGTACATGTCTATCGCAATGGGAGTGCCGATGTACTTCGGGTCGTGACCCTCGGCAAGGAACTTATCCAGCAGCGCCTTTTTGCCGGTAGTGTACGCCACGGGGATGCCGGTAAGGTCGGAGACCTCCTTGAGCATCTTGTATCCGTCACGCAGCTCCTCCTCGCCTGTCTCGGTCGCAAGGTTCGTATTATTTATCATGCCGGTGATCTTGAGCCTTGAGTGCTTAGCCATGCCGTCCTGAAGTCTTATGAGCTTCTCAACCGTGCCCGAGAGCGGTCTGCGGATATTGACAACATTCAAGACCTCAAGCTGATCATCGGTCATATCGTCAAAATCAGACTTATATCTGCCGAGCGCCGTTGCGCCGACATCGTCGCCGCCGACATCGAAAACGACCGTGTCCCAATCAAGAACGAAAGCGGAAGCGACCTCGGCGGGAAGCGAAAGCGTCTCGATACCCGAGCAGGCGTAGTTCGGGGAAACGAGTCTTATCTCCTTCTGCTCGACAAGCTTGCCGCGCTCGGTCAGGCGGAAGTATGTGTTGACCATATCAAGGTCGATAAGCTCGGTGCGCTCACCTCTTGCCGCTGCCTGAATTGCGAAGTTCAGCGCAAGTTCACTCTTGCCGCTGCCGTAGTTTCCTATAAGGACTTTTACATTCTTCATTGGACATGCCCCTTCTAATCCAGTATATGAATCTACTGGAACGAATATATTTTAACATCACGCAATTTTTCCGTCAATAATATAAACCGCATTTTTGCAAATATTCTACCGCAAAAATCGCCAAAAATATCACTGTTTTTTTGTTTATTTAGTCAATAGATATATTTTTCACACATTTTTGCACTGATTTAAGTGCATTTTTTGCTTTTGTTGATGTTTAAGCCTCAAATGCAGACATAATTGGTAAATTAAAGCTTTCTGCGCATTTTTGTCTGAAAAGGGTCAGATGTTTGCTGTGCAAAGGCTTATTTGCGTGGTATCATATTGACAAACAAACAAAAAAGGAGTGACAAAAATGCTCTGTCCGTATTGCGGAAAGGAAATGGAAGCAGGCTTCATCCAGTGCCGTGACGGCGTTACATGGACGCCGAAAAAGCAGTTTCTCCCTGCCCTGTCGTTCCTCGGTAAGGGTGCAGTCAGTCTCGAAAACGGTGCTGCGGATAACTCGTCATCGGTGTATGCATACAACTGCAACGAGTGTAAAAAGGTCATCATCGACTACGCCGAGCGATGAGTGATTTGTGTTGTTATGCCACAAGTCCTTGATGGAGTTCTGCCGCACTTCATCAAGGACTTGTATATTCTATGTTCATCTGGATAGCGCTTTCCCGCAATTTGGGCAATAACAATCTGTGCTACATATACTTTTGCCGCAATTGTAGCAGTATTTTTCTATCAACTTTGAGGATGCCGCCGATTTGTACTTATATGCAATTTGAGCTCTTTCTGTATAAATTCTTTCGGATGTATTAAAGTTGATATCTGAATTTTCTTTTGAGCGGCATATTCTTTTTTGCTTTTCTCTTCCAAAAAGCAGTATTCCTATGAAATGAGTCGCCCAAGTCAACCAACCAGGCTGATTGTCTGTTATCAAAGGGATTACTATGACCGCAACCAATAAAACCGAGATTGCTGCACAAGGAAAAAGCCATCGGCTCTCGCATGCTTCGTCCCCTTCAACTTTTGTTATCATTTTTACCGTGACCAGCGCAAATACAATATGGTTTATTACCGCCACAAGGCATATTAACAGAAATCCCGAGTAATTATCACTTTTCGTGAACTCAGCATATGTATCATATCCGCTGGTAATTGATATTAATACATTAAAAAGTGCGCCGATTAGTGAACTAACAACATAGAATATAATTGATATTATAATCCCCTTAAAACAACTTTTCTGGTTCCCAATCAAGTATGGTCGCCTCTTTCCTTCTTAGTGCTATTTCACAATTATAATCACGCTAAATGTACTGTTGTCAACACTGTTCGAAAAATCAACAACAGATACTCCCCTTGAGCGTGGAGTAATAGTAAGTGAAGTTGATTTAGTCCAACTGTCTTTATCAAAAACTATATCTGCAACCGCTTCATTGCTGTTGTCAATATCAACAGTTCCTCCGCTAGCCCAGTATGCGGTAAGCGCAATCTTTTTAGGGAAACCGTATTTGCTTAAAACTATCACTCCTGTATTACTATGGAAATTGTAATCTGCGTATCCTAAACTATCTAGTTCTGCTGCAAAAACTATTTCTTCGTAATTCTCCTTGTATTTTTTTAAGTTTGTTATCGTATCATTCATAGTTTGTTCTGAAGATATTAATGCATCATTTTCGTCCTTTATCTTTGAGTTCTCTTGCATCTGAAAAACAAATAGACCAGCAAAAATAATGGTAGTGAATATAAAGACCTTCAAGAGCAATGTATGATTTTTGCTTTTATCACTATTAGTTCTTCCGGCATCGACACTTTCCGCAGAAATACTAGAACCACAATAATGGCAAAAAGAGCTGTCATCAGGGATATCGAGGTGACATTTGGGGCATTTAATCATTTTTATCACCTCTCATAATTTGGGTTCCGCAAAACACACAAAAGTTGCTATCGTCACGAAGCAACTTTCCGCATATTCTGCAATACTTGATTTGTGGTAATAAATTATTCTCCATATACGGTTGCTTTTCCGAGTTTAAATCAACTTGCGCACCCTTCTGTTCATATCGCTGATTTGAGTCCGTCGGAGTTGACACGCTGTTTGATCTTTCACTTAATATTATTTGTACGGCTTGTTTAGTTGCATCCGTATAGCTTGAACTGGAAAGAATTTTATTTAATTTTTTGTCAGTCTCGTTCTGGTACTTCTCTTTAAAATACATTACATAGTCATCATGAGTATTGCACTTCGCAAGCTCATTTTCTTCAACCTTAAGCGCTCCATTCGATTCATCATCTGAAGCAATAAGCCTTTTTTAGCAAGGTTTTTCTTCCCTAAAGTCCAGAAAACAAATGTCCACAGGAAATATCCACCTGCGGTAGAACTTCCAACGGCAACCGCGCAAACAGTTCCTAGAACAAAATTAACACACCAACACCATGCTCCGTACTTTTTTCCTGAAATACTATTCTTCCTCGCTCCAGCAAAAATAAGCGGGAATGCTCCATACAGTATCAGTGTCAGCAATAATGACAACAGCAATTCCCCTAGTGTAATATCTTCCATTAATTCAGCCCTCCATCAAAACCCAATATCGAGAATCATTTACTATATTACCAATTGAAAACTATAAACGCAATAGTTTGCAACAAAAAAAGGACGAAGCTCTGTGAGCTTCGTCCTTTTTGGTGGAGAATAGCAGACTCGAACTGCTGACCTCTCGCGTGTGAGGCGAGCGCTCTAACCAGCTGAGCTAATTCTCCGTAGCTTTCTGATTATAACATCACTGTTGAGTTTTTTCAAGTACAAATTTTAAGTAAAACGAGACAGGCAACGCCTGTCTCGTTTTGAATGGTTTACTTTATGGAGAAGAATGCGTTCTTGCCGGGGTACTGGGCTGCGTCGAAGAGCTCCTCCTCGATGCGCAGAAGCTGATTGTACTTGCAGACACGGTCGGTGCGGGACGGTGCGCCGGTCTTTATCTGACCTGCGTTCACGCCGACGGAGATATCTGCGATGGTGGTGTCCTCGGTCTCGCCGGAACGGTGGGAGACGACTGCAGTCCAGCCTGCACGGTGTGCCATCTGGATTGCATCAAGGGTCTCGGTCAGAGTGCCGATCTGGTTGAGCTTGATGAGAACGGAGTTTGCTGCGCCGAGCTCGATGCCCTTCTTGATGCGCTCGGTGTTGGTGACGAACAGGTCGTCGCCGACGATCTGGATCTTGTGGCCGAGGGTCTTGGTCATGAGCTGCCAGCCCTCCCAGTCGTTCTCGCCCATGCCGTCCTCGATAGAGATGATGGGGTACTTCTCAACGAAGTCAGCCCACATATCGACCATCTGCTGACTGGTCATGACGGTGCCTCTCTTGGGCAGGTGGTAGCACTTATCTTCTTCGTTATACCAGTCGGAAACAGCGCCGTCGATGGCTATCATGAAGTCCTCGCCGGGCTTGTAGCCGGACTTTTCGATCGCAGTGACAAGAGCCTTGAGTGCGTCCTCGTCGGAGTCGAGATTGGGTGCATAACCGCCCTCATCGCCCACGCCGGATGCGGGAACGACCTTCTTGAGGGTGTGGAAAACCTCTGCGCACATACGCAGTGCTTCCTTCCAGCTTGTTGCGCCGACGGGCATTATCATGAACTCCTGAATGTCGACATTCGAGCCGGTCGCATGTGCGCCGCCGTTGAGAACATTCATCATCGGGCAAGGCAGGGTCTTTGCGTTCACGCCGCCGATGTAGTTATACAGGCTCTGGCCGGTGACCTCGGCTGCTGCACGGGCGCATGCAAGAGATACACCGAGGATGGCGTTTGCGCCGAGACGGGTCTTGTTGGGAGTACCGTCTATCTCGATGAGCATTTTGTCGATGCCGGTCTGGTCAAGGACATTCAGTCCGACCATGGCCTCGGCTATCTCGCCGTTTACATTCTCAACTGCCTTGGTAACGCCCTTGCCGCCGTAACGGCTCTTGTCGCCGTCACGCAGCTCGCATGCCTCGTACATGCCGGTGGAAGCGCCCGAGGGGACTGCCGCACGGCCGACGGTGCCGTCATCGAGTGTGACCTCGACCTCAACGGTGGGATTGCCTCGTGAGTCAAGGATCTCTCTTGCCATCACATCGACGATTTCAAAATACTGCTTCATTATCATTTCTCCTTACAAGTTATTTTATAAGACTTACGCCGTTCATTTCCGACGGCTTTTCTATGCCCATTATCTCAAGTATCGTGGGGGCGATATCGGCAAGTCTGCCGCCCGATCTGAGGGTAACGCCGGCCTTGCAGACTGCAAAGGGCACGGGGTTTGTGGTATGTGCAGTGTTTACCTTGCCGTCTTTGAACATACAGTCGGCGTTGCCGTGGTCGGCGGTGACCAGGAGCACGGTATCGCTTTGCGCTTTAACGGCATCATACACCCTGCCCATGCACTCATCAACGGTTTCCACGGCCTTTACCGCCGCTTCCATGACGCCGGTATGGCCGACCATGTCGCAGTTTGCAAAATTGCAGACTATGAGCTCATACTCTCCGCTTTCTATCGCCGCTATCAGCTTGTCGGCGACCTCGGCGGCGCTCATCTCGGGGATGAGGTCGTAGGTCGCAAACTGCTTGGGCGACGGCACAAGGCAGCGTTCCTCGCCCGTCTCGGGCTTTTCGACACCGCCGTTAAAGAAAAATGTCACATGGGCATATTTCTCGGTCTCGGCGACACGAAACTGCTTGAAGCCTCTTGCGCTCACGACCGTGCCGAGGGTGTTTTTGATGGTCTCGGGTGGAAATGCGATTGGGATGTCGAGGTTTTCGTCATACTGTGCCGTGCAGACGAAGCTCAGCGGGTACACGGTCTTTTTGCGCACAAAGCCGTCAAAGTCCGGCAGGTTGAGCGCCCATGTAATTTCTCTTGCACGGTCGGGCCTGAAGTTCATGAAAATGACGCTGTCACCTTCATTTATCACACCGTCACGGCAGCAGACAACGGGCTCGACAAACTCGTCGCTGACATCGGCGGCGTAGCTTTTCTCGACCGCCTTGACGGGGTCGGACTCAAGCTTGCCCTCGCCGCAGACAATGGCATTATACGCCTTTTCCACTCTGTCCCAGCGCTTGTCACGGTCCATTGCGTAAAATCTGCCTTGCAGGGTAGCAATTCTTGCGTTGCCGAGCTGTTCGCACTTATCGGCAAGCTGCTTTACATAGCCCGCTCCGCTTCTGGGCGGCACATCACGACCGTCAAGGAAGCAGTGGACATAGACCTTATTAAGGCCACGGTGCTTTGCCATATCCAAAGCCGCAAAAATATGGCTTATATGGCTGTGCACACCGCCGTCGGACAATAGTCCCATAATATGCAGCGCCTTGCCGTTTTGCTTTGCAGCATCCAAGGCATCCACATATGCAGGGTTTTCAAAGAAGTCGCCGTCCTGAATCGACTTTGTTATCTTAGGCAGATCCTGAAACACGACACGGCCTGCGCCGATATTCGTGTGGCCGACCTCGGAGTTGCCCATCTGCCCCTCCGGCAATCCCACATCAAGGCCGGAGGCGGAAAGCTGCGTGTACGCATTCTCGGCAAAGAGCTTGTCGAGATTGGGCGTTTTCGCAACGGATATTGCATTGTACTCCGAGGCGGGTGCAATTCCGAAGCCGTCCATTATAACCAGTACAGCTTTACTCATTTTCTGCCCCCGTAGCAGCGATTATCGTCGCAAAGTCAGCAGGCTTGAGCGATGCGCCGCCAATGAGTCCGCCGTCAATGTCCGGCTGAGCAAGCAGCTCTGCCGCATTCTTGGCATTCATGCTGCCGCCGTAAAGAATGCTTATGCCTCTTGCGGGGCGTGCGCCGTAAACTTCTCTTATTATTGAGCGGATCTCACCGCATACCTCCTCGGCCTGCTCGGCGGTAGCAGTCTTTCCGGTTCCTATCGCCCAAATGGGCTCGTAGGCTATGATGCAGCGGCGAAGTCCGGCAGTGTCGATGCCCGCAAGTGCCGCACGAACCTGATAGTTGATGTGGGACATGGTCAGCCCCGCTTCACGCTGCTCAAGGGATTCACCCACGCATATGATGGGGCACACTCCGTGCTCTATCAGTTTTTTGGCTTTGCAATTTACATCAAGGTCGGTCTCATTGTGATACGCTCTGCGCTCCGAGTGACCTACAATGCAGTATTTTGCGCCGACATCAGCAATCTGGGCTGCGGAAATTTCGCCGGTATATGCGCCCTTATCGTGGCAGGAGACATCCTGCGCACCGCAGCATATTTTGACCTCCTTGCCCGCTCTTATCATAGCCGGGACATTGACTGCCGGAACGCACAACACCGTTTCACAGGTCTTAGTCTTGGGAAGCAGTGGCTTGAGTTCCTCGATAAAGGGCTTTATATCGCTGACCAGCATATTCATTTTCCAATTGCCGGCTATTATGGCTTTTCTGTACTTGGTATTCATGGAGTGCCTCCTTTTCTTATTTGTCAAGCAGGCAGGCAACGCCGGGCAGCTCCAGTCCTTCAAGGAACTCCAGAGATGCGCCGCCTCCCGTGGAAATATGCGTCATCTTATCTGCAAAGCCGAGCTTTTCGACAGCCGCAGCAGAGTCGCCGCCGCCGACTATGGTGATAGCGCCGGAGTCGGCAAGAGCCTGCGCCATTGCCTTGGTGCCCTTTGCAAATGCGTCAAACTCAAACACGCCCATGGGGCCGTTCCACACGACCGTGCCTGCGTTTTTGATAGCGTCGGAGAACAGCTTGATGGTTTTGGGACCGATGTCCATGCCCATCCAGCCTGCAGGCATAGCCTTGATGTCGACTATCTCGCTGTCGCAGTCAGCCTTGAACTCATTGCCGACGGCGGTGTCGACAGGCAGCAGCAGCGAAACGCCGTTGCGTTTTGCCTTCTCGATCATCTCAAGAGCGTAGTCGAGCTTGTCGGCTTCAAGCAGAGAGTTGCCTATCTCGTAGCCCATTGCCTTTATAAATGTGTAGGCCATGCCGCCGCCGATGATGACGGTGTCTGCCTTTTCAAGCAGATTGTTGATAACGCCTATCTTGTCGGAGACCTTGGCACCGCCGAGAACTGCGACAAAGGGGCGCTTCGGGTCGTCAAGAGCCTTGCCCATTACCGACAGCTCCTTTTCAACGAGCAGGCCTGCGTATGCGGGAAGATACGCCGCAACGCCTGCGGTGGATGCGTGTGCACGGTGCACCGTGCCGAAAGCGTCGGAGACATAGACCTCGGCCATGTCGGCAAGAGCCTTTGCAAAGTCTGCGCCGTTTTTCTCCTCACGGATATCAAAGCGCAGGTTCTCAAGCAGCATTATCTCGCCCGGCTTCAATGCTGCGGCCTTGGCCTTGGCATCATCGCCGATGATATCGTTTGCAAAAATGACCTTCTGCCCGAGGAGCTCGGAAAGGCGCTCGGCAACGGGAGCAAGCGTCAGCTTCTGCTTCCACTCTCCCTTGGGCTTGCCGAGGTGGGAGCATGCTATCACGGCTGCGCCGTTTTCAAGCAGATACTTGATCGTAGGCAGTGCGGCAACAATGCGCTTATCGCTGGTTATCGCACCCGTTTCCTTGTTCTGGGGTACATTGAAATCACAGCGCAGCAGCACCTTCTTTCCCCGAACATCGGCATCGAGAACGCTTTTTTTGTTGTAATTCATTTTTTGATCTCCCTTCCGTCAAGTGATCTGAATTTATTTGATAAGCCGAAAACCGGCTCAGTCGGCACTCATAGAGCCTTCCCCGTTTAACCCCGGGAAGCCCTGCTGCCGCAGCGCCTCATAGGCTAAAATTGCGGCGGAGTTGGAAAGATTGAGGCTTCGGGCCTCGCTTCTCATGGGTATTCTTATGCATCGGTCACGGTACTTTTCACGCAGCCATTCGGGCAGTCCGGCGGTCTCCTTTCCGAGCATGATCGTCACATCCTCGGTCGTGAAGTCGGCCTCGGCATACGAGCGTGGTGCTTTTGTAGTCGCAAGCCAAAGGTTTTCGTCGCCGTTTTTGGCAAAGTAATCGTCAATGTCTTCATAGACATTTATATCCACCAGCCACCAGTAATCAAGTCCCGAGCGCTTGACGGCTTTATCGGATATGTCAAAGCCCAAGGGCTTTATAAGATGCAGCCTTGCGCCCGTAACGGCACAGGTGCGGGCTATTGCGCCGGTATTATGCGGTATCTCCGGCTCGACCAATACGATGTTCAACATTTAGCTTTACCCGATTCGTATCTTTTTAACTGTTCTTTACTGCATTTTAGCACATTTTCTTTAAAAAAGATGCACTTTTTTATGAATTATTATATTTGTTGCATTTTCGACAATTTTTTGTTATATTCAAAGCGGTAAAGTGCTTAACAAACAGCAAACTGCACATTCAAAGAAGGTCTGTTATGATTTGCAACGACTGTCCGAGGCATTGCGGACAAATTAGAGACGATATTACGGCTGCCGGCGTGTGCCGCTCGCCGAGGCTGCCGCGCATCGCAAGAGCCGCCCCGCACTACGGCGAAGAGCCGTGCATAAGCGGCGAGCGCGGCTCGGGAACAGTGTTTTTTTCCGGCTGCAACCTGCGCTGCGTGTTCTGCCAAAACCACGAGATAAGCCGTGGTAAAGTCGGCAAAACCGTTTCGGTTGAGCGGCTGAGCGACATTTTCCTTGAGCTTCAAGACAAGGGCGTACACAACATAAACCTTGTCACCGGCTCCCACTATGTGCCCGAGATAGTCTCGGCTCTCGAGCGGGCGAAGCTCACTATCCCAGTTGTGTGGAACAGCTCCGGCTACGACAGCGTCGAGATGCTGCGCAGATTGGACGGGCTCGTTCAGGTTTACATGCCCGACCTTAAATATCTCTCGCCAGAGACGGCAAAGCGCTACTCCGCAGCACCCGACTACCCCGATGTCGCCACGGCGGCCATTGACGAAATGTTCAGACAGGTCGGCAAATTTGTGCTTGACGAAAATGATATGCTCAAAAGCGGTGTGCTCATCCGCCATCTTATCCTTCCCGGGAACGAGGATAATTCAAGGGCGGTCATAAAATATGTCGCCGAGCATTTCCCGGGTGACAGCGTGCTGTTTTCGCTCATGTGCCAGTTCACGCCCATGCCGAACACGGAGCGTTTCCCCGAGCTTCAAGGCACGGTGTCTAAGGATTTGAACGACAGGCTGTGCGATTATATGGCCGAGTGCGGTATCGAATACGGCTTCTGGCAGGAGCCTGACTCGGCCACCGACGAGATGATACCCGATTTTGATTTAACGGGAATTTGATCATAGAATAAACATAGGAGGTTCGTTATGAATTACAATGAAATCTTAGCTTCTGCAAGAACTCAGGTCGGTCCTTACTGCAAGGCTTGCCCCGTGTGCAACGGACGAGCCTGCGCAAACGCAATGCCCGGTCCCGGCAGCAAGGTACCCGGCAACGGCGCTGCCCGCAACTATGACAAGTGGCAGGAAATTTTCGTCAATATGGACACTCTGTGCCCCAATGCCGAGGTGGATACCACCTTTGAGCTGTTCGGTAAAAAGTTCGCTGCCCCCATTTTTGTAGCCCCCCTCGGAGCCGTGAACATGCACTACGGCGATAAGCACAACGATATCAGCTACAATGGCATCCTCGTCCCCGCCGCAGCCGAGTACGGTATCTGCGCCCTGACCGGCGACGGCGTTGACCCCGAGGTCATGAAAAATGCCGCCAAGGACATGGCAAAGGTCGGCGGAATCGGCATCCCGACGATAAAGCCGTGGAACAAGGAGTTTGTTTTTGAAAAGATAGATCTGCTCAACGAGGTCGGCACCTTTGCCGTTGCAATGGATGTTGACGGTGCGGGGCTTCCCTTCCTCAAGGCAATGAACCCCAACGCAGGCTCAAAGTCCGTTGAGGAGATGCGTGAGATCGTTTCTCATGCCAAGATGCCGTTTATCATCAAGGGCATCATGACTGTTAAGGGTGCAATGAAGGCAATCGAGGCCGGTGCCGACGCTATCGTCGTATCGAACCACGGCGGCAGAGTTCAGGGCAACACCCCCGCAACCGCCGAGGTCCTGCCCGATATCGTCAAGGCGGTCGACGGCAAAATCAAGGTATTCGTCGACGGCGGTATCCGCTCGGGTGTCGATGTGTTCAAGGCTCTGGCACTGGGCGCTGACGGCGTTTTGATCGGCAGACCAATCGTTCCCTTCGTCTACGCCGAGGGCAAGGAGGGCTTCAAGGTCTACATGGACAAGATAGTCGCCGAGCTCAAGGGTACGATGACCATGTGCGGCACACCCACTCTCAAGGACATTACCGCAGACAACATTTTTATCGCAAAGTAATATAAGCTGACGGGAGCCAAACCGCTATCGGTTTTGACGGGCAGCTTTCCGCCCATGCTTCGCTAAACCCCTAGCCCATATATGTCCATTATGCTCGTCGTGCTTTATCTTTGCCTGAACGAAAATCTGCTCCCTCAAAACTGCAAGGCATCTGTCGGTGAAACAGCAAGAAATTTTCGGCTTTCCGTGAAAAAAGTCAAAAAGTGCGAGCGGGCGCACCGACAGACGATAGAGTTCAGCTCCCGTCAGCTTAAGCTAAAAGCTCCGGCTTTGGTCAGACCAAAGCCGGAGCTTTTTTCGTTATTTATCAACCGGGATGCATATCTCGGTCACGAATTTTTCGGGGTCGTTCGTAACGCCGTAGTCGATGAGCGTTATCTCCCGTGAAAAGCCGCTTATGCGCAGACTGTGATCTGCTATATATGCAAGGAGCTTGTCGTAATGCTCGGGTGCCTCGGTGTGGCTTCCGCAAAAGCGCAGGCGTACGCACTGCATTTCGGGCAGCGTCAATGTATCTTCATTGTATATATCCTCGTTATCGAGCATGAGAAAAATGCCGTCATAGCGCCGTGTTTTGCCCTCGATGAGATGCTCTGCCGATATGCCGAGCCCCACCTTGCCGAGAAATACGACGGCCTCGGCATCGGAGCGGTCGAGCCTGCGTATCGGAGCTTCCATGTCGAGCGCACCGTCTATCTTCATAGTATCGTCCATCCAAACTATGCGGCATGCGGGTGTGCGGATGAGTGAGACCGTGTCGAGCGGCACGGACTGTGCATCGCTCAGCCAGTTGAGCCTGTGGTCTATCTTGCGCTCGATGCGCTCAATCTCACGCCGCTTTTGCAAAACGGTCTGCTTTTGCTGCCTGAGCTTTTTCTCAATTAGTCCGATGTCACGGTTTTTAAGAAAATCCTCAATTTCCGAAAGCGGCAGGTCGAGCGCACGCAGGTAGCGTATGGTGTTGAGCACCTCGAACTGTCCGGCACTGTAATACCGGTAGCCGGAGTCTGGCGACACATACTCGGGCGTTAGCAGTCCGATATTTTCGTAGTGTCTGAGGCTGCTCACGCTGATGTGAAACAGCTTTGACACCTCGCCGATGGGAAATAGCTTCGTTCTGTCCATTCTAAACCTCCGCTGCGGCCGACTTGCGTTTGAGTATTGCAAAGGCTATGAGGCACACGGCAACGGACAGCAGTGAGCCGCCAGCAGTCGCCAAGCCCATGGGAAACAGCGTCGTCGGAAAGAGCTTCGAGGTGAAGTATGCACCCGGGACACGCACGAGCGTAACTGCGAGAATGTTGTGCAAAAACGATATCCCCGATTTGCCGATGGCACAGAAATAACCGCTGAAGCTGAAGTGGATGCCCGCAAACATGCAGTCCCAGATATAACCCCGGAAATACTGCCCGCCGAGGCGTATGGCCTTGGCATCATCCGTAAACAGCGCAACGATCCGGTCTGCCACGAACTGCGTGCTCACGGCGACAACAAGGCCGAAGCTCACGGTGATAATGATGGCATAGCGCAGTGTTCTTATCGCCCGCTCGGGCTTGTTTGCGCCGATATTCTGCGCACCGAGTGCCGACACTGCCGACAGCATCGACGACGGGACGAGAAACAGGAAGCTCATTATCTTCTCGACAATGCCTACCGCCGCCGCATCGTTCAGCCCACGGCGGTTTGCGATAATGGTGATGATGATAAACGCAACTTGGATAAGCCCGTCCTGCATGGCGACCGGCACACCGATGGACAGAAGCTTGCTCATCTCCGCCCGGCTGGGCTTGAGATCTGATCTTTCAAGCGTAATACTGTGCTTTTTTCTTATAGACACGAGTGCCACTGTCACGCTGACAGCCTGGGAAAGCGTCGTGCCGAGTGCAGCGCCCGTCGGGCCGAGGTGCATTGCACCCATGAACAGGTAGTCAAGCGCAATGTTTACGATGCAGGCAATTGCGATAAAGTACATTGGCGTTTTGCTGTCGCCCATGCCGCGAAATACGGAGCTTATGATGTTATAAGCCGTTATAAACGGAATGCCTATAAAGCAAACGGTGAGATACGCAGCCGTGCCGCTCACGGCCTGCGCAGGCGTAGACATGACGGAGACGATGGGATCTACGAGCAAAAGCAGCACGATAGTGAGCGTGACGGACACCGCCATGAAAAGTGTCACGGTGTTGCCGACAAAGTGCGATGCCTTGCGCCTATCCCCTGCTCCGACGGCTTGACCGATGCTGACGGTCGTACCCATGGCAAGGCCGACTATCATGACGGTCAGCATATGCATGACCTGCGAGCCGACGGAGACTGCGGTCGTGCTCGCAACGCCCTCATACTGACCGATTATGAACAGGTCAGCCATGCCGTAGAGCGTCTGCAAAAAATACGACAGCAGATACGGCAGCGAGAAGAATATAAGATTTTTGGCTACACTTCCGGTCGTAAGGTTTCTTTCCATCTGCTTGCCTTCTTGCATCAAAACTGCACATATTATAAACTCTATAACTATTATAGAGTCAAGCTTAAATTAAAAAAGAGACCGAAAATCGGTCTCTTTTCAGCGTTTGCGGCGCTGCGATGTTGAGGGGATGTTCAGCTCTCCCCTGTATTTTGCTATCGTTCGTCGGGAGATGTTCAGCCCCAGCTTTGTGAACATACAGCGGAGCGTCTCGTCGGACAGTGGGTGCTTCTTGTCCTCGTCGGAAATGAAATTTTGCAGCTGACGCTTTATTGCGCTCGGAGTCACGGCTTCTCCGTCTGTTGAGCTTAGCCCGGAAGCAAAAAAGCTGCGCAGGGGCAAAAGCTTGCTGCCAAAGAGAATATATTTATCGCTGACCGCACGGGAGACCGTGGAAACGCAGCAGCCGAGCTCCTGCGCCACCTCGCTCATCGTCATCGGCACGAGATCGGTACTGTGCAGGAAATATTCCTGCTGGCGGCGGATAATGACTCCAATGAGCCTGTCGAGCGTTTTTTCACGCTCGTTGAGCCCATAGAGCACATTCTTGGCCTCGGACATTGCCTTCTTAAGATAATCGTGCGCATCGCTGTACTCGTCTCGCCCGAGCATATCACAGTATTCGTTTTGCAGCGTTACCCGTGGGAATGCCCTGCGGTTGAGCTCGACCGTGAGTTTCCCGTCCTCGCAGCTTACCGTCGCCTCGGGGATCACATACCCCGTGTTGTTTCCGTTGCCGAATCCCTGCGACGGAATTGGGTTTAGACTGCGCACCGTGTCGACGGCCTCACTAAGCTCGGCATTCGAAACGCCGAGAAGCCTGTGGAGCCCCGCCATATCGCCGCTTGCAAGCAGCGGAAGTCCTCTTTGGGCAAGCGCAACATTTACGGCGCTGAACTTGCTGCTCTGTGCAAGCTGGATAAGCAGGCACTCCGAAAGGCTGCTTGCCCCAACGCCCGGTGGATCGAGCATTTGAATGACATAAAGTGCCTGCTCAAGCTCAAACTCGCTCACACCCGTGACCTCGGAAAGCTCCCTGAGCGAGCAGTCCATATAGCCGGACGAATTAAGGCAGCCGACAAGGATGCGGCACAGCTTCAGCTGCCGCTCGTCAAGCTCCTTCATTTGGCCGAGCTGATCCAAAAGATATTCGGAAAAGGTTTTTTCGCTTAAATAAACATCCGTAAAATCGGTGTCCGTTGCCTCGTTCCGCCGTGAACCGCCTCGGTGGAACACCTCACGCACACTTATCTCGTCGGTGTCGGGCTTTTCTATCTTTGCCTGCGGATACGGCTCTCCTATCGGCGGCATTTCAACATCCAGCAGTGGGTTACGCATCGACATCTCCTCAATATAAGACGAAAGCTCCTGAATTGGCATTTGAAGATATTGCAGTGACTGCTTTACAGACGGTATCAGCTTGATTTTTTGGGTCTGCACGGTATTCTGTTTAATCTTCACAGCTTCCACCGCCTTCCGCTCACATTATATTAATCATATCGTAGACCGCAGCCATCTGCGGCTTTCAAAGGACAGCCAGCACCGTAAAGGTGCCGGCCGCTTTGAAGGGGGGTGTAGAAAAAAGTTTGTTAAGTCGGAATTACAATTTGAAAGGATGTGAGGGGAGGATCACAGTGAGAAAACTTAGCAAACTATTTTTACCGAATTAATTGCCTGCGCTTAGGCAGGGTGTCGCCGAAGCTATTTCGGCAGAAAATATCTGTTCACACCGGACTTGTCACGCTCCCGTGTCACTCTGCCGGTGATAAAAAGCCTGTCAAGGTGCGCAACGGTCTCGCTTTGTGCGAAAAACTGCTGGCTCGGCGGAAAGAGCGCCCAGCTGTCTGCTTTTATGCGCCATTTCATGCGTGAGGCTATCTCATATGCATTGAGCCCCGGCTCACGCTCGATGATGCCGACGGCCTCATTCAGTCTGCGCTCATGGTGGGCAAGCAGCGCATCGATGCGGTCGTTTAAGCTGACACTGCCGGTGGTGCGGTGTGCCGGAAAAGGAAGAACAACATCGTAGGTTTTTATCTTCCGCAGACTGTGCAAATACATGCCCAGCGCATCGTGCATGCACGCCCAACAGCAGATATTGGGGCTTATATCAAAAAGAACATGGTCGCCAAGCAGCATGGTTTTGCTGTTTTTATCGTAAAGGCACATATGTCCGGGCGAATGTCCGGGGGTCAGGATGCACTCAAAGTCAAAGCCGCCGTAGTGCAGCATGTCGCCGTTATAGACCTTTTGAGTCTCGAACATGCCAGAGGTGTACACGACCGATTCATCGTTCTGGCGTATCTTCTCAAACATATCCTTCGGAAGTCCCTCGCTTTGAAGAAGCTCCATGCAGGCTCGCCAGCGTGCATCGGGTCCGAAAAGCATAAGGTCATAGTCGAGCGCACCCATTATCATTTTGTATCCGAGCGTTGCGAGATATCCCGCATTGCCGACATGGTCGGGGTGAAGATGAGTAAGGAAAACATCGGTGTTTTCCGGTTTGAGGTCAAGGACCTTGATGCCATGCATCAGGGCATCAAGACACTCGGGACGGTAAAAACCCGTGTCGATGATGAGGTTTCTCCCGCCCTCGGGAGCCTTAACAACATAAGTGTTAAGGTTCCTGAGGGGATTTGCGGGAAGCTCAATGTCAATCGTCCAAAGGCCTTTGATTATCTCAACAGGCTCATTCATGACTTGAGCTGCGCTATCATTGCGTCGCAGACCTCGTCCATATCGCCGACGATGCCGTAGTCGCAGTAGTTGAATATCGGTGCGGATGCGTCCTTGTTGACGGCAATAAACTTTTCCGCATCAACGCCGGTGACATGGTTTACGGCACCGGAAACGCCGAATCCTATGTAAAGCTTGGGCTTTATCATAACGCCCGACTGGCCGACCTGAAGCTTGACGGGCAGAAGCTCTCTGTCGCAAACGGGGCGTGTACCTGCGAGCTTGCCGCCGAGGAGCTTTGCAAGCTCACGGTATTTGTCAAGACTCTCGTCCTTCACGCCGTTGCCGACGCATACGATGGTATCGCACGAGGCAATATCAAGCTCGGGGTCGAATTCGTTTGCTCTGTACTCAAGGAGCTTGGTGCGGATCTTGGCGGGGTCAAAGTCGATGTGCTCCTCAATGAGCTCAAATTCCGCCTTTTTGCCGGTGGGGACTGCCTTGAAGGTACCCGGACGGATGGTGCCTACCTGCGGGCGCAGGACCGGGATGGTGATGACCGCCATGATCTTGCCGCCGGCAGCGGGCTCGACGAACTCAATATCGGTCGTCTCGGGATTGTAGATAAGCTCGGTTGCATCCGAGGTGCAGCCGGTCTCAAGGCAGGCTGCAAAGTGTGGAGCAAAATCTCTGCCGTTTGCGGTCGCACCTATAAAGATGGCCGAGGGCTTGTACTTTTTGCTGAGCTCCACATAGAGATTTGAGAAAGCCTCAGTGTTGTAGCGATCGTAGCCGGTACCGGAAACGACGATAATGCCGTCGATGCCGCATTCCTTGAGCTTTTCCATTTCGCTGACGGGGATGCTTCCTGCGATAACGCCGATAAGTTTGTCGCCCGACTGGTCGCAAAGCTTGCGTATCTCGCAGCACAGCTCAAAGGCGGCGGAGCAGACCTTGCCGTCTGAGTGCTCTATATGCACCCACATATTTTTAAATTCATGCTTATCCATGTCTGCACCTCCTTAGTCCTTTATAAGCTGCATGAGCTTTTTGACGGAAGCTTCAACGCTGCCCTCGTCGATGATGATGCCTGGCTCCGGCATCACGGGCGGGAACATGCGGGGCACCTTCGTCGGTGAGCCCGGGTCCCCGATGCGGCCGCGGTCAAGCTCGGGGATATCGTCTGCCGTAATGGTCGTGATAACAGCCTTCTTTGCCGCAAGCTTACCCTTGAGATTGGGTATGCGGGCGGGGTAATTTGTCTTTTCCATGGTAAAAAGGCACGGAAGCTCAACCTCGAGAACCTCGACACCGTCTTCAAGCTCACGCTCGACAACGGCGGTCTTTGCCTCCTCGTTGACTTCCTTTATGAGCAGTGCGCCCGTGACCTGTGCGGTACCGAAGCGCTGGGCAAGCTGAGCGCCCATCTGGCCGGTAGCGCCGTCAAGCGACTCTTTACCGCAGAAGATCATGTCGAATTTATCCTGCGTATCGGCTG
>ENA-ORNO01000233-ORNO01000233.1-human-gut-metagenome-genome-assembly--contig:-NODE-233-length-40749-cov-3.910724_pt1 | contig 40749 bp, 38 predicted proteins | sample MGYA00242117_ERZ509026 | MGnify/ENA primary metagenome ERZ509026 (study PRJEB26280, sample SAMEA2338710) | human gut metagenome | biome: human gut; feature: human-associated habitat; material: faeces... | reverse complement strand
TGGATTTGTGGTATCTTCACAACATTTCAGGCCGATTGGCACCGAACACCTGCCGTATGTACAGCGACACCATACGCAGAATCAAAACACACGCCGCCGACATGCCGGTTAAGGCCATTAACGAGGAACACATGCAAATCATCATCAATAAAGTAGCAAACGCCGGATATGCCAACTCCACGGTGTCTAAATGCCGATTGGTGTTAAACAACATCACCGAATACGCCGTTAGAATCAAGTGGCTCGATACCCTGCCGCTGTTCAAGCTTTTCGTGCCGAAAAGCGCACCCACAAAAGCAGTTGATGCACTGGATATTGAAACGCAGATAAAAGTTGAGGAGTATTGCCGCACTCCGAAAAATCAAAAATACGGTGATGTTGTTCTGTTTATCTTAAATACAGGGCTGCGCATCAGCGAGCTGTTTAATTTGAAGTGGTGCGATATTAAAGCAATTTCTAAATATACATATATGGAAATTCGCAAAAGCAAAACAAAAAACGGAATACGATGTGTTCCGCTTAATTCGGAAGCTCTCAAAATAATCCAACGCCAACCGCATATTAACGAATATGTTTTTACAACTATAACCGGAGAACAATTAAGTCAAACACAGATGAAACGCTTCAACGCAAAACTGCGCTCAGAGCTGAATATAGAAACATTCACAAATCACATTTGCCGTCATACATTCGCAACACGAGCACTTGAAAAAGGCATGGAAATAAACGCGCTGTCAAAGATTATGGGGCACTCCTCCCCCGCCTTTACGATGCAGCGTTACACCACCGTTTTTAACGAATATTTATTCGCTCAAATGAGTATTTTTGAGCGGGCATAAAAAAATGGGCCAACTGGCCCACAAATCCCGCAGGCCTTGCGGCACAAGGGCTGCGGGGTTTCCATGTTCCAAAAAAGGCCGAAAAACACAGCTATTTTTCTTGGCCTTTTTCTTCTTTTTTCTTGGTTTGTTCCAACTGACGATATACCTGTTGATTAAGCATATGTGCATGTTCATCGGCAAGGCGTGAAAACAACATTCTCATGTTATCGGACAGCAACATCAAGGAATCGTCAAACGTTTTTTGGGCAACATAATTGCTCCGCTGCGGCCGCCAATTCAATAAGGCTTCAGCGTATTCGTTACCTTGAGCCGCCGATGCACGCAGATATTCGGTTGCCCTTATTCTGTCCGCAGCAATTTCATTACCGCCAAAGAGAAAAAGCTTGCCCAGCTGATATTGTGCAAATTGATTTCCCTGCTCGGCCGATTGCTCAAAATAACGAACTGCCTCGCGCTCGTTTTTCTCCGTTATTTCTCCTTTCAGGTATATATTGCCGAGTTGATATTGCGCGAACTGGTTGCCCTGTTCTGCCGATTCGCCGAAATATCGAATAGCCAAATCGGGATTTTGAGCAATTTCATCTCCCTTTAAATATACTAAGCCGAGTTGATATTGCGCGAATTGGTTGCCCTGCTCGGCTGCGGCAGTAAAACAGTTTAAGGCTTGATATATATTTTTATGACCGAGTTCGTCGTTAATATATATTGAGCCAAGCCGATACTGCGCAAACCCGTTTCCTTGTTCTGCCGCTTCATTCAGATACCGTATAGCCAAATCAACATCTTGTTCCGCCACATCCCCGCTTAAAAATATATTTCCGAGCTGGTATTGCGCAAACTGGTTACCCTGTTCTGCTGATTTGGTAAATTCGTCTATTGCTTTCGGGATATCCTTATGCTCCTCAGACATATAAATACTGCCGAGACGAAATTGCGAAAATTCATTGTTAAATTCAGATGCTCTTGTGAAATATTTTATTGCGCGGTTCATATCCTTTTTGGTGATTTCACCGTCGCAATATATCTTACCCAATTGATAAAGTGCAAAACTGTTTCCTTGCTCGGCGGCGCTTTCGAGCAGCTTCAAACCTTTCTCTGCATTAAAATATTTACTTTCTTTATCTGCATAAATCTTACCCAGTTGATACTGCGCAAACTGATTGCCCTGCTCGGCCGATTTTGTAAATTCGTCTATTGCTTTCGGAATATTTTTATACTCCTCAGACATATAAATACTGCCGAGACGAAATTGCGAAAATTCATTATTGAGCTCGGAGGCTCTTGTGAAATATTCTATTGCGCGGTTCATATCCTTTTCGGTGAGTTCACCGTCGCAATATGTTTTGCCCAATTGATAAAGCGCAAAACTGTTGCCTTGCTCGGCGGCGCTTTCAAGCAACTTTAATCCTTTTTCGGCATTAAAATATTTACTCTCTTTATCGGTATAAATCTTACCAAGTTGATACCGAGCGGTTACATTTTCAGCTTTTGCCGCCTTAATTAAGAGCTTTATTGCCTCTTCTGCTTTTTCCGGGTTTTCCCCACTCAGATACAATTGAGCTAATTTAGTTTGTGCGTATGTATTTCCGAATTCGGCAGACGCTTTAAGATATTTTTCTGCTTCTTCGGGGTTGCAATCACAGCCCTTGCCGTCCAAAAGCATAACCGCAATTCGATATTCGTTTAAGTCGTTGGGATCATGTTTTTCGGATGCCTTAAACGAATTGAGTGCCGAGCGGTATAAGTCATCCGCCTCATGGCTATCATCTTCGACAATGCCTTTTTCGAGCATTTGCGCCATATTGTATTCCGCAAAAGGCATTGATTTATAATTGCCTCCCGGTTCGGCAGCACGGAAAAAATAATCGTATGCTTTTTGCGGATCCGCTTCTGTTCCGTTGCCCTTATAATACAGGCAACCTAAAGTGTAGCTCGCAAACGGCGAGCCGCTCTTTTTCAGATATTCTATTCCCGACCTAATATCGGGCTTGCAACCTTTGCCGTCGATATACATTCTGCCTATCTTATAGTTAACATAATCCTGCATCCAGGCATCGCCCTGTGCTTCAGGATAAGCGGCAATAAATCCTTTAAGAGCGATGCCGTAGTATTCTTGAGCTTTGGCATTATCAACATCGCCAAATGTGCCGTTATCATACATTCGGCCGAGCTCGAATGATGCAACGCAGTTTCCAGCGTTTGACTGCTCAATATACTTCGCTTCTATATCAGACAGCGCTGTTAGCTTTTCGTCCGCTTCTTCATATGTAAGAGCTTCCGATAACAACACCTTGATTGACTTGTAATCTTTGCTCCACCATTTTTTTGACAGAATATGTATTTTCCTTTTCCCGGCACTTTTTTCGGTTTCGATTTTTCCGTCAAAGTCCAAAGGTTCGTCGGTTTGCGCGGCTTCGTTTATTTCTGCCTCAATATATGATGAACTTTCTTCCTCTTTTAAATCCGAAAAAGCTAAATTCTTCATAGATGCCAAAATACGATTTCCGCAGCGTTTATATAAATCCTTTATTTTGTTATCTATATATTCGGCGTTTGTCTTGCCGCCGTAGGCTTCGGAATATATACCGTTTTGATTCGCTAACAATTCCTTAAGCTGCTTATATTCTTCGCCGTGATATTTTTGAATATATAAGCTTGTTATTTTGTCTATCTCCGGTCGCAGAACAGCAATTTTGTTCATACCATACTTCCACGCTCTTTTATCGCTCGGAAGCTTGTTGTAAACAGACAAATACTGTGTAACGATATCTTTGTTTTCAAGCAAAACATCATCCTTTATTGAGTTGATAATCGATTCACGCATTATCTCGTTAATTTTTTGGTTTTCGAGACTATGCTCAACAATTTGGTTCACCATTCGTGATTTACACGCTTCAATCGATGAGAGCCTGAATTTGCCGCGAAATTCTTCTTTGCCGTCAACAATCATTTTTCGCCTTGTAGGTGTCGGCTCAACGGTGGCAATATGGATATGAATGTTATCGGTATTATAATGAATAGCCGCACTCCATACGGCGTTTTCAAGATTCTCGGCTTTGAGCATTACATTAACGCTGCTTCGGCAATAATTCATAAGCTTGTTTTTATCAAGCATATGAGTTTTGCTGTCCCAAAGTCCGTTTTCCTCAAGCCAGCGGTTATCAAAAGATATAACGGTTTGCCACATCAGCGAACCGTTTTTTTGAGCTTTTATATAAGTATTCTTTAATTGTTCTTTTTCTTGCCGGCTTAAATGATTGGATGAATTAGTAAATAAATCGGTTGTTTTTTCAGGGTTACCCATATAATTTGTATAAATGCTGTATGATGAAATATGTTCATTTCGTACAGCATTTTCTCTGTCAATATAGTCAATATAACCGCCAAAGATGTCAGAGTTAGGAGTTACAAATTTAGTTTTTATGATACAGCCTACCATTGGTTATTTTTCCTTTCCGTTTGTCTTATTGTCTTTGAGCTGTTTGTAATATGCGATTTTCGCTTTGGTTTGATTTTCGGCTTGCTCAACAATTTCGTTTTTCAGAGTATCGGTTGAAACAAAATTGGTTGAAGCCATTCCCGGTGCATATAACATGGAATTCAAAATTTCTAAAATTATCTGTGAATTTATATCCGCAGTACGACTTGCAAGCCGAATCCTTGTAAATGTGTTTTTGTATTTATCCTCAAGCACATTTACGATTTCTTTTGCCAAATCCTCACTTTGATTTTTTTCTTTTTCTCGGTCATTGCTTATGATAAGCTCAATTGCGGCCGTTAAAGATTTCAAGCCGTGCTCGGATTGATATTTTTTAAGATATTCAAGGCTTTCCGGGGTTAATCGAAACGCCGTTTGCTTTCTTTCGTTCGGCATGTTTTTCTCCTTGATTTTTCGGCCCGCTTTTTGGCCCGTTTTGGAACATGGAAACCCCGCAGGCCTTGCGGCACAAGGGCTGCGGGATTTGTGGGCCAATTGGCCCATTTTTATTTTTCGATAATTTTGATGATTTTATCGAGCATATTTTCTACCGCTTCAAGTGCTTTAAGTAGCTTTTTATTTTCGTTTTCAGTCAAAGAAACTTCAGCTGCTTTTTGTGCTATATATTCCGCTTTGCTTTTGAGGCTCGGAATATAATAGCCCTTTATATCGGCATCGCTCGGTGAAGCATTCGATTTAGTTCTGTTTTCATTTTTCTTTGCTACCTGCGCCTTTAGCTTTTCAACTTTGGCAGGTGTTACAGCGGCAGCTTCGCCGGCTATTATTTTAGTTTGTTGCGCCGGAGATAAGTGAGCTACATTTTCGGCTGTGTTCAATGATATTTCATTGTTCGCCAATTTTTCTTTAACTTCTTCCGTGCCGTGTTCCTCAACATAATTAAAACGCTTAACCTGACGAGGCGATATGTTTAACTGCTCGGCAATTAAATCATTCATATTACCGGTGAGCTTAACACCGTTTTCTTTTAATTCTTTGTAAATCGACTTTAAAGAATTAACTTGAAACATTCGGTCTCCGTCTGTCAATTCTCTTGCTTCCGAATTGGTCGTAACCAACGCATACAGTTCTTTGCTTTTTTCGGATAACGGCAATTCATTATCCGATAAATCGGTAACAAGGCACGGAACAAGCTCAAATTCACTGTGTCCAGCTTTTACCAATTCTTTAAGAGCGGTATAACGGCGTTCGCCTGTTAAAAGCCGATATTTTCCACCGGGTATTTTATACACTTCCAAATTTTGTTTTAAGCCGTTGTGCAAAATGCTGAATTTAAGTTCTTCGATAGAATCCACAGAATATTGATTCATTGCATTCGGTACAATATCATCTATATGTATATCCAAAATCTCAAATTTCTTTTGTCTTTCCGCCTTTGATGCCTCGTTTAAAAATCCTAAATTTTTTAGGTCTATGTTTGCATATCTTCCCATTGTTATTACTCCTTTTATGTTTAATAATTTTTAATGATGTATTCGGTTAAAATTCTGTAATCTTCAGCCGTTGTTGAATCGGGTGCATAATCTGTTAACGCTTTGTGTGCATAACCTATTTCTTCCGCGCGCACGCATTTTCTGATTTGTATATCGATAAAATTTTCTTTCAAAGCGCCGAAAAGAATTTCTCTTATCTGCTTTGAAATTGCCGTGCGATTGTCATACTGCGTTAGAAAACATTTGATATCTCTCAGCTTAAAATTGTAATCTCTTACACTGTTTACAAGGCCTTGAGCAATACAATAACCCGCAAAGCCCCACATATCACTGTTAAGCGGGCAAAACACATAATCGGCAGCGGCCAAACCGTTAATATTGATTAAGTTAACCGCAGGCGAGCAATCCATAATACAATAATCATAGTTTTGATTTATTCGTTCCAAAAATGAACGCAGCTTAAATTGTTGTGGGTTTATCATGTCGTTTTTTAAAGCACTTTCTATTTCAGATAAATCTATAAAGGACGGAATTAAGTCAAGATTGTCATACTGTGTTTTAAAAATTACTTTTTCAGGTTCAATTCCCGGATTTGTAAGAATATCGCCGACAGTGTAATCATATTCCTTAAGCGGTGACAAATCGCCGTTTTTCAAAACGCACTCCAAAGCTTCGGCAAAGTTAATTTCTTTTTGAGAGAACAGCGAGCTGCTGTTTGCCTGTGCATCCAAATCAATAAGCAACACACGCTTTTTGTGTTCGCTTGCCAAAATGTGCGCAACGGTTGTTGCGGAAGTGGTTTTCCCAACGCCGCCTTTAATGTTTAAAAAAGCATAAGTTTTCATTTTTTTATCTCCTTTATTTCGGCTTCGAGCCGTTTTAGTGTTGTTGTGTTGTTTTCGATTGCCGCAGCCATTATATTAACAAGCTCGGAATAATTGTTTTCGGTTTCTTTAATGCGATCGGACAACGCATAAGATTCCAAAATGATATTAACAAGCTTGTTGCGGCTTAAATGCTTTTGATGAGCGAGTGCATCAATTTTTGCCACCACGCTTTCATCAACATTGCGGATATAAATTGTTTTCATTTTTCTCCTTTCCGGTAAAAACAGCAAAAAAATAAGCCAATAAAACTATCCGCATTTTGCGCATAGTTTTATTGGCTCAATGGCTCTGTTATTTGATTTGCTTATATTGTATAACAAATGTATAACAAAATCAAGTATTTTAAGAAAAAATGTATAACAGATGTATAACAAAGTGCCTTTTTTGTGCAAGCACATTTTTGGAACAAAAAGTGCCGAAAACAGCAGGCCTTGCCTGCTCAATCACTGAAAGTGATTGCAGTTTTCCCTTATGCTCTTTTTATCCTCCGCAGGATAAAAAACAATGCCTTTTTACCGAGAAAAAGGCATCATTTTTTGGCGGTTTCGCTTTGAATTTCGTTTTTGAAGCGTTGCCGTTCTGCGCAAAACGCAACGAAAAAGGCAGCGGCTCCGCCGCTGTTTACCTGGAAAAGAAAAAAGAGCGGAAAAATTCCGCCCTTAAATCATCGGCCTATGTCAAAGCCGTCAAACATTATTTGGTCGCGTGCCGAAAAATCCATTTCGGCGGCGTGATTGTTTTTTATGTATTTTTGTAACGCAGCTTCCCGGCCGAGGCCGTCACGCTTCAAATCATCACAATAAGCTTGTATCTGTTCTGTTACGCTTCGAGGTGTTCCGAGCTCTGCTTGCATTGAATAAACATTGTCTCGGTCTGCTACTATTGAGATGTCAACAGCTTCGTATGATTGTTTTTCAATGGCAACATTGTTTTTCTCCTCCAGCTCTTTTAAAGCATCCCGAATCGGCATCCTGCGAATTTCTGAATTTGAATTTTCAAAAATAACATAAGGGTATTTAATATTTTCCGCTTCACTTATGATTTTAAAGTCGTGATTTTCGGCCGCGCTTTTAAGCGTGTCGTATTCAACGATTTTTGCCACGGAGCTGTCACCGAGAACCGCCGAAAGTGCTTCCCGGTGATTTGAATATCCGGTGCCGATAAACTGAAGTTGAAAATCCGGCGTTAGCTGCACCGCTTTTGAACCCGCATTGAAATCTTGCGCAGCAACGATTTTCATTTCGCCGGCCACAAGGCGTTTTAAGCCGTTTTTAATTTCATCCGTACCCAAAGTTTGGCAAGTAAAAGAATACCAATTCTGCGCCGAGCGGTCGCTTAACACGGCCTCCGGTGAAGTTTCGTCCTTGAGTATCATCTGTTTTAAATCTTTAATCAATCTTTTTTCTTTTTTGGTATTGACTTTTTGCGGAGAATAGCATATACTTTCATCATAGTCAATGAGTGATTCCTCTTTGGGCAATGGGTGCCCTATAGACTGAATCATTTCACTGGCTATTTTTTTATTGTAAGCTAACACAGCCCCTTTGTTAATTTTGTTTTTAAGATAATTGTTTAAGTGATTTTTTCCGTAAATGCTCATTATTCTATGTGCCGTATAGCGTTTAACATCTATATTTAATGTGCAAGGAATAATTATTCTATGATTGTCAAAATCAAAGATATTAGAAACAAAAATCACTGAATTTGGATGTTCTCCTTTTAAAACCATAACCGGATTACGAATAATATTCGGAATCTGATATAATTCTTTCATACTAACATTATGGGCATGGGGAAATTCTTCTTTATTATTACTCATCACCTTTTTTAGTGTATTTTGTTTTATATAAATATCGTGAGCTTCGATTCCGCAAGCCTGCATTACATAAGGTGTTGAACACACTTTAATTACTTCGGTTGCGGGATATTCGCCGTTCTGCCAATTAACCAAATCAGACTTAAACTGTTCGTTTTCTTTTTCATTTTCAATTATCTTTTCAAAAAATCCGACGAGCTGTTTTTTTGAATAATCAGCCGCCTCAAATTCCGTTTCTGATAATCCGAGCTTTTCTAATGCCGTTGATACTGCCGAATTGAAATTCTCGGCACTTGCGTGTTCTGCCGTTTCGTAAATCATATAATCCCCGGAATACACGGTTAATCGCTCATCACCGGGAACATTATATGCTTCCTCATATGCGGCAACTAATTTTGTCAACTCGGCATTGATATTTTGTAAAGAACGATTTATACTTTTGTTGTAGTCAATAGGCAAGTCGTCTATGGGCAATTGGAGCCCAATAGAATGGACAGCTTCGTTGGCTATTTTTTTATTGTTTGTTTCTTCAGTCGATGTGAGATTAAGCTCTTTAATTTCTTCTTTGTTCCGGTGCAAATAGCTTTCGATAGCGCCGTTAAAGCCGGTTATCATATCGCCGTATGCAGTGTTAACTCTTTCGAGAATTTCAGATAATTCCGGGCACTTGATTCTATCGGAGTTTAATTCTTTATATTCGAGATAATTTCTGTATGAATCGGCAAGATGAGCTTTTCGTGCATTTTCGATTTCGGAAACGCCGAGGTGCTCACGCAGCATCAGGCTCAAGCTGTCCGCTTCGATTTCTTTTTGCTCAACAGACATATCCGGGTTGTAAGCAGCATGCATGACGGCGTGGCCGAGTTCGTGAGTAAGAACGGATAGCTTCATCGAATCATTCAGCTTGTCCGATAAATGAATTGTGTTATCTGCAGGCTGATAAAATCCTCGCATACTTATATTTGGAAAATTGTCAATATAAACCGGAATTCCACGTTCTTCACAATATGATTTAACGGCATTAAACAATTTATCGTGTTCTTCGGAAGCATAACCCATATTGAATAACTTAGGATAATCGGCAACAGGGCAATCAGTTTGTCCGATATCAAAAGTATGACCGATTTTAAAAGCGGTTATTTTTTTTATTTCTATTTCGCCGGCTTTAATTTTTGCCTTTTCTTCTTTACCGGCTTCAGATAACCGTTTCCATTGGCTTATATTGTCGTCGTACCAATATGTAACCGCCGCAGGGACGAGGATTTCCATTCCTTTTTGGCCACGCTGCACCTGATATCCCATTTCTTTCAATTTATTATATGAACCACAAAAACGGGCACCAGGATTTTGCCTATATATCAGCATTTTATTATTCGTGGAATATTGATAAAATCGAGAGCTGAAGTGCAAGAATTCAAGGATATCTTCGGGGTCGTTTTCAAAATTTGTAACAATATCCGCAACCTGAGCTTTGAGTTTTTCTTTTGCTTCTTCTTGTTTGGCTTTCCATTCTTCGGCATTATACTTCTTCATTTTCCAGCGCCTCCAGGATAGCTTCGGCAATGTTTTTCGGCAGTTCGTCAAGCAAAGTTAAATCTTCACTTGCCACGGTATCACCTAACGGATAAGCGCTTTCGTTGCCGCCGTTGTCAACATAATATAAATTCCCCCATTCGTCCTGAGCTATCGAATAATCGTCATATATCAAAATCACTTCGTTACAGAAGTTAATTTTTTCGTTCATTATATATTCCTCCTAAATTTTTGAAATTATTTGATATAAAAATTGAATAAACAGAGCGCGCAACTCAGGCTCGGCCAAAGTGTAAATTCCGATTGCGGCCAGCGTTATAAGCGCTGTTCCGGCAGCAACCTTAATTATGAGAACAACCACTCGAACAATAAATTTAAAAGTGTTGCTTTTTTCCACTACCACAACATTCTCATTGTTAATATTATGTTTTTGCCGGAGCTTTGTTTGATGATTTTTTTCTTCAATTGCGGCGTTTAAAATCGTTGCATTTTTATATCTGCCCATTTGTTATTTCCTCCAACCGAATTTCCTTTTTTTCTTTTTTGAGGTATCGGCCGCCGATACCTTTAGTATTTCAGTCAATAAAACCTCCATTGGCTGATGCACCGAGAATATATCCGAAACTAAAGGGCTGAAATATGTTATAACACTACCCATTAACTCCCTAAGATCTTCTTGATCTGACACTGCAACAAACTCATATACAAAGCTTACATCATCATTTTGGAACTCGGCTAATGCTTGCGTGGAATAATCAATTTCGTTTGCTTTCGCCCCGCATACGATTATTTTTTGGCCTTTTTCGAGAAACGAAAACTTATTAAATTCCGGGTCTGAAATACACCCCCAGTCATAAATAACATAATCGTATTCGGTCAAAGCAAAATTAATTTTCTCTGCCGTCAATAGATCAATACCCTCAAAAGAGATAAAATCACGCTGAAGCCCAAAAATCTTTTGTAAATTTGCCAAATATCCTGAGCGGTTAAATTCAATATATGCAGCCTTATATCCCTTGGAATTCAAATATTTAACAAGCTGAAAACACAGCGTAGTCGTTCCGATGCGATGCTGTGCTCCAGCCACGGCTATCGTTTTTGCTTTTGCCGCAATATCGATTACCGGTGCGGCATTTGATATTGTAGGTTTGGCTGTTTCGTCGGAATTTAAAAAAAGCAGAAATTCTTCTTTGATTTGCGACAAATTTGTTGCCGTTATAATCTGATTAAGCCCAGATTTAAATAAGCTCTGGCAAATAATCGAACCCGGGTTTATTCCTGCAGCGTAAATTATAAATTTACATCGGAGCGCCGATGCGGCGGAAACTATTGCCGCTGTTATATCTTCAGCTTTTTCACTCCACATCGAAACATCGATAACAATGCATCTGTAGTCTTTGGCGGTAGTTATCAATTTAACGGCATTCAGTTCAATATAACCTGTGCTTTCAACTGCTTCACCGGGCATTGTTTCTGTTATGAATAGTGTTTTATCCTCATCACCGACAAACAGAATCATTTTAAGCGCCACCTTTCGTTAATTCAAATATCATACCTTGTTCTCGGTTTAATTCGTGAATCGGCTGTTTTGCTGCCTTTTGAAGCAATTCCGCAGAACTTAAATGCAAATATTGAGCGGATGAAATATTGTTATCGCGTATCATTTGGAGCTGCGCGTTCCAGTCATTTTTGGTTTTTGGCAAAAATTCCGTGCAAGAAACATTTGGATGATTTTTTGATATATCGGTTTTTATATTATCCATTGCAGTAAATCCGGATTCGTCATTGTCGCAACATAGCACAACATTGTGAATTGTCGGCCGTTCCGTAAGAATGTTACCGACGGCTTCCCATTTGCCTGTGCCGCCGAGAGCAACATAATCATAGGCGTTTATTTTTCGGCCGACATCTTCCATAATTGACATAACAGACATCGTATCTATTACTGCTTCGGAAACAATCAATGTATCGGCGCCGTTATCGATGTAAAAGCAGTGTTTATAATCATTGCCGGGATGTTCCCATTTAAAACCGTCTTTAACAAATGTATTTGTTCCTCTTTTATTACAATATGTTGGTTCACCGGCACGGTTGTAGTTTACAAAAACACAGTTTCTGTGGCTGTCCTCGTATAAATTACCATTATAAATAAAATCATCAACAATGCTTTTATTTATGTGTCGAGTTTGGAGCAGGTAGGCTTTTGCGTGCTTCAGCGTGTCTGAACGCTCAGGTAAATTATTCATTGATATCTTTTCTCTTTCCGGGTTATTTCTTTGAACTTTTGCTTTTCCGATTTCGGCGCGACCGACATCATACGATTCTATATACGGCTTCAAGATGTTGATTGCCTCGGCCTCAGAACAGTTGTCCAATTCGCACACAAAATCAATTATCGAATGCCAACGATTATGAACAGAATAGCGACAATAACGATTATTGCTCGGCTTAATCATCACGGACGAAAAATCGGCTTTACCTTTGGCGCCTTCAATGCCGTAATAACTGCCTTTGCGAACAATTTTAAAGCCTCTTGATGCGGCGTAATCCTGAATAGGTATACTTTCGCGAATTCGTTGGCATATTTCGGAATTGTGATTATTGTAATTCATTATGAAGCCTCCAGTCTTTCCTGCAGTTCAAGAATATTATTTTTGTATTCTTCGATATTGCGATTGTTGCCGTCAATTTCGGTTAATGCGGCATTACGGTCATTGAGCATTGATGATATTTTTGCTTGCTCTGTCTGTAGCTCATCACCGGCAAGATATGCAAGCTTCCCTTTTGACTTTTGTATATTATCGTCAATGTTGCTGATTTTGTTTTGCAATTCTATGTTATCGTTTTTCAATTCTTCAATCTGCGAATTAAGATTTTCAATGTTTCTTTCGGTATCGATGCGGATAAAATCGACACGGGAAGTTGCATTTTCGTCAATGCTTATCGCATAAAGCATGTTGACATCTTCATAAAATTTAACTGCTGCCGTTTTATCTTTATCCTTAATGGTAACTTGTGTTAATATCACATTTGAATTTTTCGGCACCGTTGCGCGAATCACATAAATATCAAAATCGTCGTTAACCACTTCTGTTTTAAGCTGCGTTATATGACCTTTTTTTGATGCCGCTTTCATTGCGACCGAATATTCGGCTTCGCCGTAAGAATTGTCATCAATCGCGAATTCAAATTCCGCCAGGCACTTGTTCTCGTCGTAGTCGGCACGGGTTAAAGTTATTTTCTTATCATGCTCAAATTGCTGTGACGATCCTATTTCGGCCGGTGTGTAATCGTATTTAACACCGATTATTTTTCCCGAATTAAAGAAAAATGCATACCCGCCAAAGATAAAAACAAGAATGATAACAATAGTCGTTATTCGATTTTTCGGATTTTGAACCGATGACGGTTTTGTTTTATTTTTCATATTTTCAGCCCCTTTGCACCGGCACCAAATCGAATGAACTTACAAGATAACTGCCGTTTTCACTCACCACATTAACTGTAATGTAATATGCTTGTCGGCTCTTGTTTCCGTTAACTTGCTTTTCGATCGTGCAGTTATATACAAGCTCGTTTGAATCTTTCGGATTTAAATAAACTTCCTTAATAATGATTCCGGACGAATACTTAATATTGATTTCGCTGTCGTCAAATTCATCGTCGCTTGCAGGCGGCGCCAACGCTGAAGCCAACGATTCCGTGCAATACGGCGAATAAGCGGAAACATCAGCTACCTGTGATGTGCCGGTGCCAATGTTATAATATGCTTTTAAGAATTCGCTTCCGGCATTGATTTTTAAAACATTGTCATCATTACTGCTTTCCGTACTTTGTGCAGTTAAAATCTGCTTTGTATAGTTTGCTTCTGCTTGAGATTTAATGTTGTCTGTTTGTTTGAGTGTTATAATCAAAGCCAAAATCAGCGCTAATGAAAACGCGGTCAAAAAAGCAATAAGAATATTTTTCTTTTTTTCGGTCATATTTATCACCTTTCTTGTTCCAAATCGCCGACAAAATCGAGCAACCGCTTATTGTGCTGTTGCCTATGGCGCTTGTTGATTTGGCCGTCTATTTTGCCGTCGTCGGCATTTACATCGGCACTTATAATCTCTCGCCGAATATCGGCTTCGATTGTTTCCGTTGTTTTTGTTAAATCAAGCTCAAGTGCTTTGCTTTTATCAAATTCAAAATTCATTCTTAACTCCTTAATGTAATGCGGTCATATACGCACCGGGATTAGGTGGGTACTCGTTAGATTTTGCACCTGCAAACCCCCAACAGGCCGCCTTATATGATGATATAAAATCCGATAATGATTGCTTAAGAATGTAACCGTCTTTAACTGTTTTAAGTATGGTTGCATTTTTATTTTTATAGTTCGTGCAGTGCACAACATATCCGTTGCCGATGTAAATTCCGACATGGCCGTATTGCTGCGATGCAAAACAATAGATTTGAGCGCCTACCGGCACATTCGTAAAATCATTGCTGACACCGTAAGCGGCGCCGGCGCACCGTGCACAATCCGTTCGGCCTATGCTTAATCCGGCTGCTGCATAAACATCATTGGTGAACCGCAGACAATAACGTCCTTGCGCTCGTATTCCGTTGGCCGAGTAGTTGTCCGTGTCAAGCGCAAGCTCAACCACTTTTTTCATAGCTTCATCGGCCGATTCCAAATCGATGTTAATAATGCTCATCACCTGCGTTGCGAACGAATAGTTAATTGTCGTTACATCTTTTTCGCCGGCCGAATTGTTTGCAAACTCTGCGGCATTTTGCGCCGTGTAACCGCCGTTAGAGTGAGCATAATTTATATATTCTTTATTTTGAAGTTCGTAAGCTTCAAGCAATATTTTAAGTTCGTTGTCATTGTCAATCGGCGGCGAATCAAAAAGAGCAGCCCATTCGCTTAATTGAATAATGCCTGTTCTTATTGAATAATCGGCATCGGAAATGCCCTCATAGCGATGAGGATATTTCGTGTTGCATTCCGAATATGACGAATTCAGAATATCCGTTGTATGTGTTGCACTGTACACACTCAGCATTTTCATAACGATTTCCACATAATCGGTAATAGCATAAGTTGAGCAATATGTTGTAACAATGTCGCGATAAAATTCCACCTCGTCATTATATAAATCCGTTGTTTTTTCTTCTTGGTAAGCTTCTTCCTCAACTATTTCCGTAACGGCCAAAGCTACCGAGCTGAGGCCGATACAGAAAATGAGAATAACGGCGGCCGCCAAAGCAATCAATTTAATTTTGAGCTTCATATTTTACGCACCACCGTTAAACAGATTAAGCCGCTCATCCGAGATATCGATATTAACTACAATATTGGTATCACCGGAAATAGAGAGAATGCCTTGACCTTTGCCCAGTCGCGGAATAATCGATACTTCACTGTCGGTCATCTGCTGTTTAAATATTTTTGTCAGGAGCGGCAAAGTGTTGCTATCTTGCTTCATGATAAATTTGTATTGGCAAAGCTCAAAAAGCGTTTGCAGCTTTTGAACACCGACGGCGGATGAGCCCTCGGGCACAAAATCGCTTGTGTTTTGAGTGGCAAACCACAGTCCGGCAAATAAGTGCCTTGCTTCACGTACATAATTAGTTATTGGCGCAAGAGCAAAATCATTTTCGGCGTTGATAATGCGGTGAGCCTCATCAATAACAATCATATAACGGTGGATATCCTCCCACGCTATGGAATTGTTATTCAAGCCCTCTTTCATCGGCGTTTGAACACGGATGCAGTTTTCCCAACACATAGATATTGCATTAAATACCTGCGCCGCAAACACAGACTTATCATAGTCTTTGAGTTTAGAAATATTGAAAAACACAACCTGTTCGCTGAATATGTTTGTAATCGTAGTATGGCCGTCGAAAATTTTGCCAAAGCTGTTTACAATTTCTTTTATTGTTGTTTGCACATTCAGCATTTGCTTTCGCCGCTCGATTTCGATTTGCTGCTGAATTGTATCGGCAGCAGTATCTAATTTATTGATTTCGCCGTTTATAACATTAAGCAAATCGCTCATGGTAGGATAGCGTTCCGCGGGAAGCCCGGTTATTTGTTCGCCGTTGTCACCGCGCAAATTCCATGTTTCATATAATTTGTTGAGCATGTCTGTAAATGTTGAGAGTTCATTATCAGATGCCGAACGCTTAAAGAATTGATAAATTGTTCTAAGTTTGCTGATATGTTTTGTATAGCTGCCATATTCGCTGCTTTCGGTAGCAAGAATATCAAGCAAATTGATTATCCCTCCGGTGCCGTCAAGATAAATCATCTTCCCGCCGAGCGCATCAACAAGCGTTCCATACTCATCCTTAACATCAAAGCCACGAATATATGTCCCAAGTGAATATGTGGTAGTAATAAGTTGCTTGAGCGTTGTGGACTTACCCATTCCCATAACTCCGGCAACAAGGCCGTTATAATGAGTTCGATATTGTGTTATTGCCCAGGGATCAAAATTGAATATGCCGTTGCTGTTACGGGTTGTACCGAGATACAGACCGTATCTATCGTTTAGTGAGCTGAATATAAAAGGATTGCCGAATGCCAAATTGTGCGCCGGCACAACCTGGCCGTACCGTGCATACTGATTTTTACTTTGTTCGCCGTATGTTTGAAACATCGAACGCCATTCGGCTTCATTCTCACCAAGAAATATAGCTCCTCTGTAGCCTTTGTTTCTGAGCACGGTGATGACATCAGACACATTCTTATCAAGCTCGGCTTTGGATTGCCCGCTAACATACAATCTGATATGTATGAGCTTTATTATTTCTTCGAAGTTGTTGATTTCGTTTAACAACGCCTCAAGCTCGTTGTATCTGTTCCGGGCATCGTGCTTCTGCTGGTTATCCATGGCGGAATAATAGCGGCTTTCCTGCTCGTCCATTGACTTGTTCAGGTTCTTATTCGCCACATCCGTATTTTCAGTCGAAACATCCATAACGGCAACAACATTGTTAATATTTAGCAGCGGATTAAGCCAATAGTTATCAATGCTGATTTTATAATCATAAATGTGAACGCAGGCTTCAAACCCGGTGCCGGTAGTTATAAACCGGTCGTTCTTGAAGTGGATGCCGCCTTGAGGTTGAATTCGGGATATCAAGTATGGGTCATATCCGATATCGTCAACATATCTTCTGATAGCTTCTTCTTTCGGCAGCCGATTCTGATAGAGCTGCGTTTCAACATCAATCGGTGTGTTTTTGTTGCAGAGCTTAAAGATAACGGTTTCTTTTTCTTGCCGGCTAAGATTGTCAACAAGAACATGCTCGCCCAGTGTTTTCAAGCACCGAGCAATGCTTTCGTTTCGCTGCTCAAAGCTGTCAAAAAAGAACATTATAAAAAAGCTCTTTTGAGTGAGAATTTTCTGAACATATTCTTGCTCGGCAAGTTCGGTTTCAAGCAATTCACGCTGTGTCGGATTCTTACAATTTTGAAGTTTATGATTTATAAATTTTTGGTTTTGCGTTGTATCAACCGGCATATTGATTCCGATGATTTTAATATCTGGTGAATAGGTGCGATAAAATTTTTCAAATGTGTAATTGATTTCGGACGATTCTTCTTCAGACATCGATGAGATATCCTTGCAGATTATCTTAAGCAAATCTATATATTTACCGTTTCTCAGCCTAAAGCAATCACCCTCATAACAAGCAAAAGGCAATAAATCAGGTGTTTTAACATTCTCTTTTGAATATTTTTTCATTGCCTTGTTTTCCGCTTTTTCTTCTTTTTTGGTATTATTCAAAATCATTGCTCCTTTCATCAATACAAATCGGTTTGTATATTCTTCGGTCTTTTTGAAAAACAAAAAGAATAGATTGCCACATCCGTTTGCCCGGATTCCACACCGACGGCATTACAAGCAACACCGCAACAAAAAAATTAAATATAAGATACGGAATCAAAACAGCGCTCGAGACAAAACTCCTCAAGAAGTAAAAAATCAAAAAATAACCGCCAACAAAGGCTATATCTTTTATGTAGAATTTTCCGATTTTAATATCCGATCGAAGTTCTTTAATCATTACCATTATTCTCACCCCTCATATTGTCATGTTCGGCATGCCGCCTGTTTCTTCTGCGAGCCGCAGCATTGCCGATTGCCGAGCCTATCTCGTTGCCACGCCTTTCTGCTCCAATGATCGAGCGAGGCTCACGGTATTTGCGGGCTAAATAACTGTCTGCAAAATCGTTATTCGGCCGATTTTGAGCCTGATTTGCAATTGTGTTTTCATTGCCGTTGTTATTAGGTTGCGCAGTATCAATATTACCGGCATCGTGCCGTGCCGCAGCTTCTTCGGATATTTGACCCGGATTACATCCGCCTTGTTCGCCGCCGGCCGCATTATGATTGTCTCTCGGCTGTGAAGCGTTGGTGTTATTTGCGTTTGCATTATCCGGCGTATTAGGATTACCGGGGTTGTTGTTTCTGTTTCCCGGTGCATTTTCTTCGTTGTTGTTTGCAACATCATTTGCGATATCCGCATTATCGGGATTGTTGTATTCATGAGCAAATCCATATATGCCGCCGATTCCGTGCGTTGCGGCACGAGCAGCACCGTTAACAAGATTGTGAGCACCGTGTGCAACGGCAGCCGCGCCCCTTGTCGCAAAGAACAGAGTTGATACACTTCTGAATACACTTGATAAACCCGCATCAACACCAAAGAGCTTTTCAACAATATTTGGGCCATCAATTACGGCAAATGCGGCAAAAATAAGCAAAAACGCACGACCGATACCGTTGCCGATATTTGTGCTTGTCCAGGCAGAAAACATAAAATACAGCTTCATCATTACCGAGCACATGAATACCGAAAAGAATAAGGCAAAAAGTGATTTAATAACTTCCTTGAGTTTTTGTCCGTTAGCCCAATCTCCGGCAGCCATAATCGTAGCCAATATCTGATGAACAATAATATCAAACGATATTTTCACCACTTTAAAAGCTGTAAAAATCATAACAACTGCGGTTGCAATCAGAGTTACATATATCGTCATGTAATCAATTGAATAACGATAATAACAATCGTTGTTCCAACTGAATCCGGAATCGTCAATATCATCAATAATAGGTGTGCCGTTTTTGTCATAATTGAGCCGATAAGAAAAAACATCTTTGGTTACAACATCGTCACTTGGCGATATAACTTCCACCGGGTTAATATTCATAATTTGAGTTGCAGATAAGTTATTTTTCTTTTCCGCTGCCTCGTCAGAAAAATCGTTAGCATCCATATAATACAAATCTGTTGTGGCGCCTTGGATAATTGTTTCGGATGATGACGAATACGAATCAAGCAGCGATTGCGACCAGTCAGCCGTCCGCGTGCTCAATTGCGGTATTACTGTCGCTATACCAATAAGAACGCACACCGCAATTGCAATGTTTGACAGCATTTTTGATCGATCTTGTTTTTTTTGAGTTATCATAGTTATACCGAATATGAAAACGGCTATAATCAGAACTCCTATTATTACCATTCGCCATTCTGAAATAAATTGCGTAACGGCATCTGAATATATGAATCCTAATGTTTTATTAGCGAGATACAAGAGATTTTCACAGGCATTGCAAAGCCACGCTAAAAGCTTTGCCAGTCCCCAAAGAAAAGTGCGGCCAATCGTTTTGAATATGCTTTCGTTGGATAAAATACCTGCCCACTTTTCGTAGAAATCGGAGTTTGCGCTCACCGTTGCTGCTATGTAGTCCATTTTTCATTCACTCCTATTTAAAAATTATTTCTCGATTGTTGTTTTTTATTATCTGAATCTCGTTTTTGAGAAATTCAGAATATTCGCTTTTTCTCTTTGGCGGTAAATCGCTTTTCTTTATTGCTTCTGCCAATTGAACAATCCACCGTGTGCCGAGAGAATCGGTGCCGATATCTAAGCCGTCGCTTATAAGCATCTCAACCAATTGCTCATAGTGCGGCAGTGCCCGAATCTGTTGGCGGTAATTAACGCTGTCCGCAACATAATAGTTGTAGAATGAAACGATATCAAAGGTAAAACTTTCAATGTCTTGTTTTGGCGGAAAATCTTTTCTGATGTCCGTCCATTTAACATTGTATTGAATAATGTTTTGCAAAAATGTATGCGCAAAAGGCATTTTATTTTTGCCGGTATTAAATATCGGATAAGGTATAGAATCCTTGCCTTTAAGCGTTTTGCGCTTCATAACACGCTTAACAACACATTCGCCCTCAAGCAAGCCCATTAAATCCGTCGCCCTCAGAAGCGGCACTTCATCTTTTCGTTCGGTGAAGGTCTTGTCAACGGCAAATCGACTACCGATTCTGTCAATGTTGGTAATTGTTTCTGTTCCTAATAATTTAGAAAATTGGTCGGCTGTGTCATATTCATTGGATTTTATGAATATCTGATTTTGGCAGTTGTTGCGGATAATTTTTGCAATGTGCGGATTATATTTATTGTCGAGCTGTGCAAAACCCTGAATTATAAAATTGTAAAAAATATTACGGCCAGCACCAACAGATACCATTTGTTCAACATTTTCGAGCGCAGGCATATTTGTAAATTCATCAAGAATGTTCCATACCGGGCGACTGCATTTGCCGTCGGCCGTGTTAGCAGCTTCTGCAGACAGCACATAATATACCTGGCGCACAAAAGTCGTGATAAAGAAATGCTCACTCTGGCTAAAGTCCGGAACTGCAAGAAACACAGCCAAAGGCTTATCACCAAATCCGATATCTTTAATTTCAAAAGAGGATTTTGAAGTCATTCTTGCAAGACTGTCATATGAATACGCTGTAAGCTTTGTTATCATATTCGAATATATCGATGTTTTTGTTCGATAGCCGGATATGTTAATTGACGAATAAAAGATTCTTGCTCTGTCCATAAGCGGCCTACTCATGAAATATTTGTCGAGTGCCGTGCGGCCTGATTCATCTACATTTTCAGCCATTAACCTGAACGAATTAAAAACCGAAAACATATTGATTTCTTTTTCATGCCTCGGCTCAAAAGTAAATACCGCATCCTCCGGAATTTCTCCGCGCATTTTTTTACAGTTAAAATCATATTCGGCTTCGATTCTTTCCGCCTTGTCAAGCTGTAGACAATCTTCGATGTTGGCGATTATATCAGCCGACAGCAAATCAGTTGCGGTATTACCCCAAAACTCGGCATCTTCTCTCTTCGAATCCGAATCGCTGCAGAATATCGAGTATGCAAATGCTCGGCTTTCTTGATATGCCCCCTCGTAATCGCCGGATTTATATAATTCAACAATACGGCTCAAAGGATTAAAGCAATCGCCCTCGTTCTTATTTATAAGGTTAAGAACAATTACCTCGTACCCTCTGTTTTTCAGCATTTTGTAACAACCTTTGGTTAGATCTAACTTAGGGTCGGTAGCAATGATTGACGGCTTGCAGCTGCACCGGGATAATGTTTCAATTGTAGGAAGCACAAACATTTCACCCTTGCCCGAACGGGTTGTACCAACGATAAGATTGTGACCCGGTTCTTCGTCAACTAAGTAATTGTCGCCGTCGCGTGAAATAATTATTCCTCCGGTCTTACTTTCCCACTCTTTCTCTTTTATGGGTATTGACTTATATTGCTGCCTTAATTCTTCGATTGTTGCCCAGCGGTCGCTGCCTTTTTGGCCAACATCAAAATCCTTATATGATATCCAAATCCTCACAACAAAAACGGCATCGATTATCGCGAGGATTATAAAAATCAGAATGTATATAAGTTTGTTTTGCAAGCTGAAAACAAACATGTTATTCAAGTTAAAAATTGAGCCTAAACCGACAGCACGATTTAGAACGTTTTTCAAATTACCGAAAAAGGAAAAAATAATATTTATAACATAATTTGTCAGAGTAAATGATAAGAATAAAATCAAGAAATATATAACCGTAAGCGTGATTTTATTAGAAATGAAAAGATTGAATCTGAATAATATAGATTTGTCCGTTGCTTTGTTGTTTTTGTTTTTTCGGCGATTTTTTCGCTCGGCGGGCGGACTGAATAATTTATTTTTCATAAGGATCCCTCCTTTGCAGGGAGCAAAATATTTTTACTCCCTGCAAACCATTTTAGAATTGTGTCATGTTGGTGACTGCTTCGGCAATAGCAACCGGGCAAAGCGCAACAGCCGTGCCGATAAGCACCCACGGAATCCACTTTTTGGCATTTTCCCTTGCTTCCTTGTTCACAATCAGGCTTAGGCCGATTACAAGAATAACAACAATAAGCACGCCCATTGTGATTAGTTGGCCGTAATCGGCTATTTTGGCGCATGCATCATAAAAGTTTTGAGCTATCTGTTCCATTCATCCCCACCTCCTTATTCTTTATTTCGCCGTTTTTTCGTTTGGAAATGTAAAACAGAATAACGGCGATAAGCAACGCTAATATAACAAGACCTATAGCCGTGCTTGCAATAATTGTGACAGCGGTATTATCTTTTTCATATGTCAGCACAAGATTAACCTTGCTGTCCTTATCATCAAGATATGTTGCCGTTGCGGTATATTCGGTTTTGTCCGGAAGTGTGATTTCGCTTTCGTACACAGCAGATATATCGCAAACAAGAGCTTCAACGGTATATGTGCAGTCTCGGCACACTGTGTTGCCGGATGTGTAAGCCTCGCCTATCCACTGTGCGCCGGTGATGCGGTAATTGTCGGGGCTTAAATTCAAGCTGTTCAGTATGGCTTTTTCATAGCCTTGGTAAACGGGTGCAGCTTCGTTTTTCGGTATTTCCGTAAAACTGTTTTTCAGCGTGTAATACAGCGCATCATAGCCGGTTACACTTCCGGTCAAATCATTAACAGAGTGCCAATATTGCTTATCCGTTTTACTGCTTTTAAGCTTGAGAGCAGCGGTTATTTTTGAGCCTGTGTCCGTATCGGTATAGTCCGTTGTATATGAATCGGGAATATTGTAATCAAGCGGTACTGCCGTGTAGCCGACGGACTTGGAAACTACGGCCGAACGCTCGGTTACCGGTGTTTTTTCTATGTGAAAATCATATAAAACTCCTGTTTGCTTGTCGTTTTCCGGGTTTACCGCACTGTTCGGTGCCTCGTAATTATCGTTTTGCAAATGCTCGGTTGTAACAACAAAAGTGCTGTTTGTTTCGCCTACGTTTTTAACATCTTTAAGCTTGTATTTTTTACCGTCTATCTTTTTTTCTTTTTCGGGTGTGTAACTTTCGTACTCGGCTTTAGTTATGCTTATGTTCTCGGTTACTTCCTTTTCGGCAGCTTGAGCCGTAATGGTAAAGCCGCAAGCCACCACTAAAGACAGAATAAATGCCGTTATTTTTTTCATTGTTCATTTTCCTTTCGTTTATTTATTAAGACTATGCCGACGCCTAAGCTTGCCATAGCCAAAACGGTGCCGCCGAGAAGTGAAAAAGCATTGCCTGTGTATGGCGAAATTTTATTGCCTGTCGTAAGTTCCATTCTGCCGATGCGCATTATATCGGTTATAGTTAATTCGATTACCTTGCCGTTTTCGTCTATATCTGCCGTGTATGATGTATCGTCCAGGTCATAACCTGTCGGCGCGGCAATTTCTTTAACAATGTATTTTCCGTAAGGAAGATTGTTGAACGAAAATTCGCCGTCTTTGTTCGTAATACAAGTCTGTAATGCGGTATCAAAAGTAAGCACCGTTTCGCCGTCTTTAAATAAGCCTATTGTTGCGCCCTCAAGCTTGTTGCCACGGTTATCTTTTTTGATACCTTGAATTGTGCCTCTGATGAGAGCATTGTTAATTGATTCACCGTCGTTTAAATCAATATTTATTTGTGTTTCTGTTTGTTCGCCCGGTGTGGTGCTGAAGCCATAAATGTTATCGTCCATAACATAGCCCTCGGCCGTCTGAAGCTCTTTAACATACCAATTATGACCTGCGGGGAAATCACAAGTTGTTTTACCTGAACCGTCCTCCTCGATCGTTATGCAGTCCACAAGGCTGTCTTTTTCAAGAAGCACATTTCCGTTGATATCCGTTATATCTTCGGCGGCAAACACGCCGAAAATAACGTCCTGATAAGCCTCGGCATTCGGGTAATATTCGCTTTGTTCCATTTCCTTTTTTAAGGTAATTTCAAAAGTTTGTCTGTCATTTTCACCGGTTACGGTTTCGGTTACAACCTGAACTTTATCGTCATCCGGCTTAATTGTTACATCAAAGGTGTTATCACCGATGTTGTAGCCTGTAGGCGCTGTTACTTCCGTAACCGTGTATTTGCCGGGATATAGCAAGTCACTTAATGCACCGTTTTCTGTTGTTGTTGTTAAGGTCTGCACAACATCACCGGCAGAAGCTATGAGCTTGCCGTTTGCAACAATATCTTCAGCGGCAGTAATATTCCACTCGGAACCTGCAAGATAAGAAGTGCGATAAACAGGCGCGTACTTTAAGCCCAGCTCAGTTTGCATAAAATCAAAACGTTCAAGCACTTCGCCCTCTTTGTATATTTGAATTTGGCCTTTTTGAATGGCATTTGTAACGGTGCCGTTATTGATATCGATTACCTGTCCGTTCTTAGTAATTCTAAACTCATACATCTTGGTGTTGTCGGTCACATATCCGCTCGGCGCCTTGACCTCAACACATCTGAACCAACCGCCGTTGGCAGATGTTACTTTGAGCGTTTCGGACACATACTTGCCCTTAGCGGCATCATAATTCATCTGCGAATGATCTATGTACTTATCTTGTGAGTAGCTCCATTCTTGAATTTCAAACACGCCGTCGGTTGCCTGAATGGGCTGACCTGTTTCTTCATCCGTCTTTACAAATTCTGCACTACCCTTTTTAGCGACACTTTTAACCGTTATTCTCGCATTAACAGGGTCGGCAAGTGTACCGTAGAACAGCGTTTGATTTGCACCGGTTAAAGCAAACGCAGAGTTGATGTCTGTTTTGTTCTTAGTCATCTGAATGGCGCCTGTGACCTCATCATATGTAGTGCTCCATATCTTTAAGAAGTTGCCGTCTTGCTCAACCTTAATCGCACTGTTGGTGCTTGTAACACGGAAGTTCTCAAGAACGCCGTTTCGATCGTGAATAGTTACGGCGTTTTCTTTGCCGACATCTTCAAGCGAAACGGAGGTTGTGTTGAAGTTCGGTGTTTTTCTGTGATTTGCGCAGGCCGACACGATTGCATTGTACGCCTTGAGTGCGTCCGGATAATTCTTGAAAATTGAGCTTGCCCAACTGTTGCACCCGGTGCTCCAATCGTCACGGGCGCCGGTTTCAATCTCCCATATCAAAACTTGTGTTGCAATCTGTGCCTCATCGTCCGAATAGCCGTACTTAAAATTGGGAAAACCATGGATTGACACATAAGTTATATATATCTTCTGGTAATCACTGAGTTCGTAATTCCACAAGTCAGTATATTTAATGTTTTCCGCCGTTGCATCATTACTATTACAATGCTTATATATCTGAATACAGTAAAGCGGCTCTCCATTGGATAGATTTCTTAACGCTACCTGTCCTTGATTATCATGCACATGTCCGTCCGCTGTTTCCCAGCGCCCTGTGCTGTAGTGTGCATCAATAAATCGTTCCTTGTAACTGTACTTGTTCCCCTCGGTTAAAGCGAATGCGTTAACCGTTGTTAGCATTGTTAAAGCAGTCATCAACAAAGCTATGATTCGAGATAACTTTTTCTTCATAATTTTTATTCCTTTCTTACATAAAATTGATTGAAACAGCAAAAAAAATAAGCCAATAAAACTATCCGCGTTTTGCGCATAGTTCTATTGGCTCAAAGGCTCTGCTGTTCAATTGTTACACCGATTACTCGGTTGTTGATATCACTTTAACACGACACAAAAATCTTGTCAAGCATCATCTCAAAAAATTATTTTATGCCCAGTAGAGAATGTAAAAATCACTGCCGTCATAATAACAATACATACTCATAGGATCATGACCATTACATCTATTATTCTCTCTAATTTCGATATCAACATATCCCTTACAACTTTTAAGAGATGTGCCGTCATTCAAATGCTTCTGCAAACCTGAAATCTGCCCGCTCCACCCTGCGTTATCAGGTGTCATAGATGAATCAAGTGTAATACCTTTACTTTTTATATATGCATTTACTTCTCGCTGAACATCCTTTGCAGACACATTCTTAACTGTTGTTTCTTTTTTTGTGGTTCTTTCCTGAGTGGTAGTTTGCTTTTTAGTTGTATTGTTGCTTCCACCGGAATTGCTGTTTGAATTACCGCTGTTCCTGGATGACTTGTTGCCCGAACTACCGGAGCTTTTAGAGCTTGCCGAACCGCTGCTGCTCTTACCTGAGCTGCTGTTGCCGGAATTGCTGTTGGAACTGTTAGAACCGGAATTGTTATTTTCGGCTTGCTGTTCTTCAGCTTCCGTCTGTTCTTCGGTCGTTGCTTCGGTTGTTGCCTGCGTGGTCGTTACCGTTGTACTCGGCGCACTTGTTGTTTCCGCAACCGTTGCTTTTTTCTTTGAACAAGCAGAAAAAACCGTTGTTATCATCAGCACTGCAACAACAATTGCAATTATGGACTTAATTTGCTTTTTCATACTTTATCTCCTTTCCGGGAAATTATAAAAAACTTGACAGATTTAAAATTTGAGATTATACTATAAGTGAACAAGGAGCTATCCGATAGACGGTTAGCCCGGAATTTAGATTAAATAATCGTCCTAACTTTTCCAGGGTCTAGGGCGGTTATTTTTTTGCCATAAAAAGAACAATAACAATTATCATAACCGATGTTATGTAAATTAAAAGTTCGTTCATTAGCATCACCCCCTAATTTAAGATTAGAGGGCATTGCCCTCAAAGGTGAGGGCTAACCGCCTACCGTTTATAGACAACTCCTTGGGACTACATAAATGTTGTCCTATTTGAAATTATAATATATCAAATTGTATTTTACAAGGGTTTTCGTATAAAACGGCAGGCAAATCATAAAAAAACAAATAACCGTCCGATTATTTATACCGTCGAGCACTTTTCACGTGTTCGACGGCCTTTTTCTTTTTTACCGGTAAGAAAAAGAATTTCATTTGAGCCGTTATTCAAACTCTATAACATTAGTCTGCGCCCAAACATCTTGCGGCACGAAATCTATTATATCCTTTTCCGTAATATCAGAAAAATCGGGAGAGTAATACGAATAGAAGCAATAAGTTCCGACACCGCCGTATTGACTAAACAGATAAATAACCGTGGCAGTGAATGTTCGTTCTTCCTTATTAAAGCTTGATGTGCCATTGGCTATGTTGCTGCTATCCCACAAACTATAATATTTACAACCCGCAACGATGTTGCCGATAGTATTATTTAAAGTTAATCGCCTTTTGTACGCCCCTTCTGCGCCGAATTGATTCACCGGAAAGCTGTAATAAACATCTCTCGGTTCTGTTAATGATTTCGCCGTCCAGTTATAAACAACTCTTGATATTGTCTTAAATTCGTCCGGCAATTTTAATACTGTGGCATCTGACAATTCGCAAAACGAAAATTGAGACTGCATACCCGCTTCGGTTATGAGGCTGCATAGCGCATTAACATCATCTTGCGTTATATCACCGAATTTGCAATCAAGATACGCATAAATATTATTTGCTTTACATATTGCAAGAGCATCCGAAAGCTTTGGCACATTCGGATTAACCGCGATGATTTCGTCATAAGTGCTATTTTTAATCTGTGCTGACATTCCTGTAACGGTGTTATCATGATTAAGAATGAATACTTTATCCTTAGTCAATTGCACATCAAACTCGGCATTTTTGAATTTTCCGTCTGCAATAATTGAATTAAGCGCCTCAATTGTATCTTTTTGGTTTTCGCTTCCTGCGGCGTGAGCAAGGAGTGTATTTTGATTAACGCAATCCGACAACGATTTCGCATCATAATTTTTAAGGTGTGAATGATTATATGAGTAAACCATGCCAGGAATCTTATTAACAAGGTTTTCTCCCGTATCGCTTGTAACAACATAATCTTCAAGGTTGATTTCATCGGCGCTTATCGCACTGTCGTCGCTGTGCTTGAAGTATAAATACAGATATACGCCGGTGCTCGGCACTTCATAAGATGATGATTGACCGCTTGACAACCAACCGGATGACTTGCCGATATCGTAATCCCAATTGCGAATTACATCTGCCGAGAATAAGATATTATTATCTTTATTGTTGTTGCTTACACTTATTGTTGCACCGGGTGTAACAGGAATAAGAAAATATGACTTACTGATTAAATATCGCTGATTTTCGCTCCGTGTGTACTTGTTGTTAACCAATGCGGTCTTGGCACAATCAGCAAGAGCCGGAAAAACAATCGGCGTTGAATAGGAAATGTTAAAATTGAATTGTCCATTCCAGCTGCCGGCAGTCAATCCCTGGGCAGTAATCGCGCCGTTAGTCACGGTGCCGTTTTTAAAATCATCCGTTGTAAAAACGGTTTGCTGCTGTGTAATTGCTGCTTCTTTATTTTCTTTTCCTTTTTGGGCAAGTGTAACATTTTCATCCGGTGTAATACTTACCTGCTTTGAACCGGACATGTTGCCTTTAACACCAACGGAGTAATTCCCGGTGTAATTACCGCTGCTGTCGGGTGTGCCGCTGACAATAACGGTTGTTGGAAGTGACACAATAAGATCGCTGTCATCAACCGTGAGATACACGGCTGTTTGTGTGTCACTATCTGTTATTTCCGAATACTGTGTTTTGGCATTTTGAACCTTGTCCTCGCCTATGCCTGTGTTGGCCGACGTACTGCCGGTTGAGCTTGCAAACGCAGAAATCGGAACTGCACTTATTGCCATTATTGCCGCCGTGCATAAAGCAATTACTTTCTTGTTCATTTCAATCTCCTTTCAAGAGCGGAGAGCAGCTGCTCTCCGCAAATGCAAGCAATTAAGCTTCGGTTGTTAATGATACCGTATTGTTATACGATCCGCTCCATGATCCGGCCGAGGCTTGATTGGTTTTAACTGTTATAATTGACTGACAATTGTCATTAAATACATAATCAAGATTCTTGTTGAGCTTATCGCCGGTTACGGTTGAAGTCGGCACAACAAAACGAGTATATTCTGTTTCAATGTTTGCCGTTATATTATCTTTACCTGTTGAGCTGAGTGTAACCGTTGCATCCGGAACAACATTGATAACGGATGTGCCTGCAATATTGCCTTTGACTTTAATTACGCCTGAGCCTACATAATAGCCATTGCTGTCAGGTGTGCCTGAAAGTATAAGAGTTGTGGGAAGTGAAACGACAACCGAGCCGTCAACAAAACCTTTTTCATCCGCTTTTGGATTAGTAGGATCATATACCTTGGAACCCTCGGCAACCGTCGCGTAAACCTCGCAAGGTGAAGTTACGCTTTCGTCTGCAAGTGTAATATTAGCATAAGTGCTCTTTTTGCTTTGCGTTTGGTCGTTGCCGGTAACAGAGTAACCGCTGTCATCAACTATTTTAATATCATCTGTAGAAGATCCTACAGAGTTGATATAGCTTGTTGATGCGAGCGCCGTCATGCTTGACATTGAGGCAACTGCGGCAACAGTTATTACGCCGGTAATAATTTTTTGTACTAATTTGTTCATTTTTTTATTTCCTTTCTGCGCTTTACGTTCTCGCCCAACATATTATTTATTTATCACAAGCGTGGTGGTGATATTCTGCCCAACGCTCGTTTTTAGATGTTCGCCATTTTCGTTGGCCTCATACTGATATTGCGTAGCTTTGGCCGTAAGCTTGTATTGACCGGCCGGCAATCGATGATACAGATTAAGGTTAGCATCGTGAGCACCGTCAACCTGAAATCCGGGTTCGATAGCGCCGGTTTCGTATATTGTGCCGGGATCGTTAATATCCATTAACGGTTCATCGTCAATGTACACTTGATATGAGATATACCAAAGCCCCTCGTTACTGCTTAAGTTGCAAAGCTTGATTGACTGATTGTTCTTATTGAGAGTTACCGTCTCGTCGAACAACAGATAATCGCAATTAGGAAGTTGCTCAGTTGCAACCGGTTCGTTATCTTGATTCGTTATCTCGCTGCCATTAGCAGGCACAAACGGAGATTGCGGTGCTTTCGGACACAAAAGAATGCCCGCAACAATGAGCGCAGCTATCAATAGTGGAAGAATTATAAAAAGCGGATTAAGTGTAACAACCCTAACAAAATTATAATCGCCAACCCACGCATAACCGTATGTATGACAATGCTTGTCCTTTTTCAGGTCATATTTTTTAGGGTCGCTATCTGGAACATCCAAAATGACTTGGCCTGTTATTTTCTTTTTTTGCTTTTCTCTGATTAGCTCGTCATCCGAAGCATAGTCGGTATATTTAATTTGCCGCTTTCTGATTTTGCCAACAATGTGCACATCGTCGTGCTCATCGCAATATTTATCAAATGATTTTTTTGCTAAAATTTGATAACCTTTGCTTTTTTTCTTTAAGGTGCGATATTTAAATTTTGGTTCATCGTTGGCCGTCTGCTCGATTAGCAATCGAGCATCACGGATATATAGTTTTTTAAAGTTTTTCATTAAGCTCACTCCTTATTTTTTCAATTTGATTTTTTGTCGGAACAACAACGGTGTTTTGCCCGTCATCCCAACAAACAAACACTTGCCCAACATCGTCAACAAAATCAACAATTCCGATTGTACCCATTTTTATATTTGGATCATCGGCGCACATCCTCACAACACAACCGTCCGGATATGCGCCTTTAATCTCGGCAACTTTAAATTCAAAGTAACTTCTTGAGTAATTCATCGTTTTCCTCTCGCTTTCTCAGCTTAATTACTTTGTTTGCAATTTGGCCGTGTTCGATATCGGCAACTCTGAATTCCTTTTTACAGCTGCGGCAGTAACAATACAGTCCTGAAATATTGGCATCATCATCAACGCGCATAATTATTCGGTCGCAATTACCATGCCGATAAAAGCCGTCTTTGTCGATATAATCTATGCCTGTTCCTTGTCTAATCATTCAGCATTGCTCCTTTCATGAGAATCCATTCACAGCATTTGTTTTGACCTGGTTATATATGCAAGTTGTTATAAACGCCTTTGGGTTATGAACATAGTCTAAGCTGTAGTCGTAATAATCCGACAATGAGCTTATCAATTCGGTTAGCATCTCATAATTGAAACGATTAAATGTTGCACGCACCTCATCTCCATTTTTTGACTTGCTGCCTATTATTATTTTTTCATCTTCAGACAGTAAAATCTCAATGACAATATCTCTTATATTTGTTGCCAACTCTTTTTCTCTTGGTAGCAACTTCAATATATATCGGTCGTAATCAAGGCGCTCGTTAACTGCTTTAAGGACTTTTGAATATTCAAGCTTCGTTGACATTGATTTTCTTTCTTTTTTAGGCACTTCCGTATCTTGCTTTTTCTGTTGTACTGCACAATCGGTAACATTTGTATTGTTTTCCGATTGTGTCTGAGCACAGTCAGCTTCAGATTTGGGTTCAACGATTTTACCAGCCATATTGATATCAATTGTTGCCGGAGTGGAAGTATCGGGCTCGTCTAAAAGCTCATATTCATATTTCCAACCTTTTTCTATGCGAATACGATACTGTTTTAAATAACCGGCTTTTTTCAGTTCGTCCCATGCAGTATTGAATGAGCGAATGCCGTCTGTTGAGCAATTTATGAGGGTGTTTTTCCATAGGACGAAATCGGGAATTCTGATATAGCTTTCGATGACGGAATAAAGTCCTTTGGCTTTCAGTGATAAATTTTCATCACGCAAAGCACATATACTTACGGTAGCGTAACCGCATTTTTTGCGAAATTTACCGTTGTAATCCACTATTTTCGCCTCCCCGAATCCTCAAAACATTCGCATTTCCTAACATCATTAGGAAATTCTCTATCGCAATATCTGCAATTACCATATTGGCATTTTGCTAAGCTTGTGCTGTGTTTATACTTGCAATCCCAACATATACAGTTAGGATTTTTGCACTTAGATGTGCTTCTGTTTCTGTACGACATAAAATATAAAAGCCTCAGATATAAAATCTGAGGCTTTCGCTTCTTAATATTATTTATTCAATTTTAGCATAAAAGATATATTTTTGATTTTCAGAAAACTTAAACCCATGATTTGTAATCAGCAGGTCAGGGGTTCAAGTCCGTTCACCAGCTCCAAAATTTGGTATGCCGCATTTCTTAATACGGGATACCAATAAATATGGGAGAGTTCCCGAGCGGCCAAAGGGAACAGACTGTAAATCTGTCGTCACTGACTTCAGTGGTTCGAATCCACTCTCTCCCACCAAGCAAGCTCCTAATCATATGATTGGGAGTTTTCATTTACAAGGATATCCTTAGGCTCAGTATTTATTTGTAAAATAAAAAAAGCCAAGCCGAATATGCTATAATAACATATGGCTTGACAATTGAACGCATTTAATCCATAATCATAATACAGAAAAAACGGCAACTGAAAACCGAGTATGTTAGTACGATAACATATTCCGGGATATATCCGACCGCGCCAACGGTTGAATATATATATGAGGTTGTCTTTTTTATTGCTAAGACTAATCTTAAATAGTTAATTTGCAAGTTGTCAATAATTTTTTCAAAAAAAGGCGGAATTTTTCCGTCTTTTTCCTTTTTTCGGTACTGTTTTCGTGATATATACATTTCGTATGTTTCACAACTTGCACAAAAAAGCAATATTGAAATTGTGCACTTTGTGAAAAGTACGTTTTGTGATTATCACATTTTGTGATTGTAACAAAACGTGTATGCATAATTAGAATGATATATAATTAGAATGATATATAGTTATATTTATATATCTATCATATCTATCTTACAGAGTATAAAATTTCCAAAGATGTTAAAAATTGCATTGAAATCAAAAGATTGATGTGATGATGATTGAAATTGAATATATGCGTAATATGATAGTGATATCAAATTAAACGGAGGTTTAAATTATGAAATTACTGTCAGAAATACCGGAAAAGGAAAGAAGCTTGTACAGGGTTATGGATTTGTGGTATCTTCACAACATTTCAGGCCGATTGGCACCGAACACCTGCCGCATGTACAGCGACACCATACGCAGAACCAAAGCCCGAATTCGGCAAATTTAACAAAATATTAAAGCCATCAAAAAATCGGGCGGCGAAATTTAATCCGCCGCCCTAAAAGCGGGCAAAATCAAGCCCGTTTTTGCATCAATATTCGATATTATCTGTTGTTATATATTTTACACCGAGCGAAGAAAGGCGTGAAACGGCTTCGGGGTCATCAACCGTCCATGCGCCGACGGTTAAGCCGGAATCAACGCATTTTTTAATGATTTCATCTGTGTTTTCCTCTTTTTTATAGTTGAAATCTATGCCGCAATCTCCGCCGATTTCAACTGCCTTTTGGATATCCTCATCCGTGATTTTTTGCACAATATACCAGCAAGGTGCATCAGTCAGCTTACGCATGGCCTGCAAATTTTCGTATTTAAAGGAAATAAACACGGGCTTTAAATCGGGATAAACTGTGAGCAAATCTATGATTTCATCATAATGCTCAACATTATTTGCGCTTTTAAGCTCAATAACGGGCACCATAGAATACCTGCTGCAAATATTAAGATATTCATGCAGAGTGCAAATTTTTAAATTGCTGTAATCATCGATATTAACGCCGTTGTCCACGGTTTCCTGCATAAGTTCGTCAAGAGTTTTGTTTTCAACCTTTGAGGCACCGTCCGTCATACGATAGGTGTTAAAATCGTGTTGAATAACCCAAGTTCCGTCCTTGGTTCTGTAAACATCGCACTCGGCACCGTAAAAGCCGGCCTTGCCCGCCTCTTCAAATGCGGGAGCGGTGTTTTCCGGAGCAACCGCCCTGAAGCCTCTGTGCGCCACAAGATTAACATTTTCCGATGTTTGATAAACGGTGTAATCTGCGGTTTTGCAATATTGATTAAGAGCGATAAGGCCCGCCGCAACCACAAGCACAATAAGCGCAAGCAGCACGCTGAGCACGATAATCAATATTTTTTTCTTTTTACTCATTTTCTTTTTGGCAGTGTTATTTTCACTCATTGCCTTCATCATCTCCCTTTTTTGAATTTGCCGCATTGGGGAATTTTAAAATCTGCCCCGAATCGATTACAAATCGTCCGTCCTCCCATCTGCCTTTAACCCCCTTGGCAGACATTCCGATTTGGAAATGAAGCTGTGCTATACCGAAATCGATGCTTTTATCCGAATACGGCTCCTCCACATAAGCGGAAATTTCGCCGTTTTCATATCTGAATTTAACCGGGCGGCGGTTTACGGAGCTGGGTGCTTTTTCAACCTGCTGCATTGCAAACGCAACCTGCGGCGATATCACATCATCACAAAATTCAAACATTTTTTGATAAGGCTTGCTGTTTTTGTGCGTGGCGGCATATATCATTTTTTCTTTAATACTTAGCTTTTCCGAAACATTGCCGATTGCAATAACGCAATAAAGCCTGTGCCCTTTCGGCAAATCAAGCTTTTCAAGCACTTTGTTTTCATTATAACTGCCTACCCAGCAGCTGCCTAAGCCGTGGAAAGCGCATTGAAGCACAATCGTTTCGCCGTAATATCCGCATGCCTGCCTTGCAGGGATGGTGTCCGGACCGCAAACTGCGATAAGGCTCGTCATTCCGGACTGCACATTGAAGGCAAAGCGTGCATCGTCAATAAAAATAAAATCAAGCCCCGCTTTTTCATTTACATAAGCCACCAGTTCTTTTATAAGCTGCTTAACATCGTCATCAAGCGGCTTAGGCTTAAAGGCGCGGCGCGAGCGGCGCTTATCTATTGCAATCAAATATTCTGCATTTGTCATTATTTATTTTCCCCAGTTTTCTATAACTGAATTAAGCTTTTCATACTGCTTTGTGGTAATATTATCGGGCTTTAAAACAAGAATTCGTTTCATTATGATTGTTTGATTAACAGTCCACACGGAAAGCTTGTAGCCGTTTTCGTGAAGAAGCTTTGAAAGCGTGCCGCTTGCCCCGGTGAAATTGCAGTTTATTCCAACCGCACCCGTTTCATCAAGAATTTGCAGCAGCTTTTTTTGATAATCCTCGCCGAAAATCTTAAAGCGAGAAGGCTGATAATTTAAATAATACTCCATATCGCAGCAGGCCGAATCCTTAACCGCCTTAATATCCGGCTGACTGATACCGGTTAAAAACGCTCTGTCGAGCAAATTATATTCCACAAGCAAGTCGTGAAGAGCGTTTAAAGTTCGTGTTTCCTTGATATCAAGATTTATAAGGCAGGTGCCGCCCTGAAGCAATTTAAAAGCATCTGCAACGGGCACTCCGTCACTGTTTGTTACCGCAATATCATGATTCATAACAAGAGTTTTATCCGGCCTTTGGCGAATATCAATTTCCATAACGGCAACATTGTTATCAAGAGCCGACTGAACAAATTCAAGAGAATTATCCTCCGCGCCGAGAGAACCCGTGTGTGCGGTGACGGTGAAGCCATCCACAAATTTCAGCGTCCTTTCATCATAGGATTTCGTGATGGCATATGTTGCACCCCCCGCAACAAGCGCAACTGAAACAAGAAATGCCGCCACTTGATAAGAAAAATGCTTTGCCCAAGTGGGGGTCATATTTCTTTTCAGAAACTTTTTGAATTTTTGCCATTTGGAAACCTTGTTTTCCATCATCATCCCTCAATAGAAAAGGGCATTAAACAACTGCCGTTTAATGCCCCTTGGTTTTAAATGATCAATCCTGTTTGCTGCCCGAATAGTTAGGAGCTTCTTTGGTGATATAAACATCGTGCGGATGGCTTTCAACCAAGCCTGCACCTGTTATCTTTATGAATTTTGCATTTGTGCGAAGCTCTTCAATGCTGTGGCAACCCACATAGCCCATACCGGAGCGAAGACCGCCCATCATTTGGAATACGGTGTCGCCGACGGGTCCCTTATAAGGCACACGGCCTTCAACACCTTCCGGAACGAACTTTTTGGTGCCGTTTTGGAAATATCTGTCTGCCGAGCCTTTGTTCATTGCGCCGAGAGAGCCCATGCCGCGATAAACCTTAAACTGACGGCCCTGATAAATTTCCGTATCTCCGGGTGATTCCTCACAGCCCGCAACAAGAGAGCCTACCATAACAACGCTGCCGCCTGCGGCAATGGCCTTAACGATTTCACCGCTGTATTTAATACCGCCGTCCGCAATAATCGGGATGCCGTATTTATCAGCCATTTCGGCGCTGTCATAAATAGCGGTGATTTGCGGAACGCCGATACCTGCAACAACGCGGGTGGTGCAGATTGAGCCGGGGCCTATGCCGACCTTAACAGCATCTGCGCCTGCTTTAATAAGAGCCTCCGTGCCCTCTGCCGTGGCAACATTGCCGGCGATAAGGGAAATTTCCGGGAAAGCGTTTTTAACCGTTTCAACGGCTTTAAGAATATTCTTTGAATGGCCGTGAGCCGAATCAAGAATAAGCGCGTCTACCTGAGCGTCTGCCAAAGCCTTAGCTCTGTCGAGCATATCGTTTGTTACGCCGATAGCAGCGGCGCAGAGCAATCTGTCCTTAGCGTCGCGCGCGGTGTTGGGATATTTAAAGCTTTTTTCAATATCCTTAATTGTTACAAGGCCTGTGAGCTTTCCGTTTTTATCAACAAGCGGAAGCTTCTCAACCTTTGATGCCATAAGCACTTTTTTTGCTTCTTCAAGAGTCATGCCCGCAACGCCGGTTACAAGCTTATCTTTAGGAGTCATAACGGAAGCGATTTTAACGGAATAATCGCTCATAAATCTCATATCTCTGTTTGTGAGGATACCAACCAAAGTGCCGTCATTTTCACAGATCGGAACACCGCTGATTCTGTATTTGCGCATAAGATTTTCCGCATCAAGCGCAGTGTTTTCAGGTGAAAGGAAGAAAGGATCGGTGATAACACCGTTTTCGGATCTTTTAACCTTATCAACCTCCGTTGCCTGATCCTCAATCGTCATATTCTTATGAATTACGCCGATACCGCCTTCGCGCGCAATTGCAATTGCCATGCCGGATTCCGTTACGGTGTCCATAGCGGAGGTCATAAGCGGAATATTAAGCTTGATATTCTTTGTGAGGTGAGTTGAAAGATCAACTTCATTGGGAAGAACATCGCTTTCCGCAGGGATCAGAAGCACATCGTCAAAGGTGAGCCCTTCTTTAACAAATTTAGCGCCGTATTCGCTCATATGGTTATCCTCCTGTATTTAAAATTATTTTATTTATAATAGCACAATTGCACACCTTTGTTCAAGTATTATTTTTGAACGGCGGCAATGATTTTTTCAACTGTGGTTTCAATGCTGTTGCCGCAGCAATCAACAACTGCATCTGCATACTTTTCATAAAGCGGCAATCTTTTATCATACATATCGCGCAAAGTTTCGCCGTTTTCAAGCGCTATTCCGCGGGAGCTTAAATTATTTATGCGATTTTGCATTTCTTCAAAGCTCAAATGCAAATAAATCACCTTGCCGGTTTTCTTTAAATGGCACATTGCCGCGTCGCTGTAAACAACGCTGCCGCCCGTGGCGATAACCGCTCCCGCAATATCAAGGGAAAGAATCGCCTCCTCCTCGGCCTTTTTAAAATAAGCAAGGCCGCTTTCATCAATAATCTGCTGAAGGCGCTTTCTTTCCCTGCTTTGAATAAGCAAATCCGTGTCGAAAAAATTTTTAAGCAAGAGCTTTGCCGCAAGCACGCCGCAGGTGGATTTGCCCGCACCCGGCATACCGATCAAAATAACATTTTCGCTGTTGATATTCTCCGTCATTTCTTTTTTACTCCTGTTTTTTTGCAAATTTGAGCCAAACGACAATCATCGCACTTTGGATTTCTTGCCGTGCAGACCTCTCTGCCGAAAAGAACAATTCTGTGGCAAAAATCTGAGCCCTCCTGCGCAGGAATTATTTTTTTGAGCGCAAATTCTATTTTTTTCGGGTCTTTTTCCGCCACAAGGCCGAGCCTGTTTGTGATGCGTATGCAATGCGTATCCACCACAATGGCGGCTTTGCCGTATATATCGCCCACAATTAAATTAGCCGTTTTTCTGCCGACTCCCGGCAGGGTGAGCAAATCATCGATATTATCGGGCACCTCACCGTTGTAATCGGCAAGAATCTTTTGAGCCATGCCCACTATGGATTCCGCTTTGCTTTTGTAAAAGCCGCAGGAATATATGTATTTTCCCACCTCGGCAGGATCGGCATTTGCAAAATCCTCTATTGTTTTATACCGCTCAAACAGCGCCGGAGTAACAAGATTAACCCTTGCATCGGTGCACTGTGCGGAAAGGCGCACGGCCACCAAAAGCTGAAACGGGAATTCATAATCGAGCGAGCAAATCGCATTCGGATACATTTCGCGAAGCAGATTTACAGCCGCAAGTGCTCTTTCTTTTTTAGTCAATTTAAATGCCTTTCTGCGCCGCATAATTCAAAGCGGCAAAAACTATTTCTTACCCTTAATTTTATCCCAATAAGCCTTAAATGCCTGCTCGTTTTTATTTTCACCCGGCACATAATACTTTTTGTTTTTAATTGCATCAGGCAAATATTGCTGCCTCACCCAATGATTTTCAAAGCTGTGGGGATAAACATAAAACTGCCCCTTAACCGCCGCATCTTCGCCGTCAAAGTGCTTATTTTGCAAATTTCTCGGCACAGAGCCGCAATTTCCCTGCTGCACATCCGCCATTGCCGCGTCAATAGCTGCCTCGCCCGCATTGCTTTTAGGGGCCGACGCAACAAGGATAACGGCATCTGCAAGCGGAATTCTTGCCTCGGGCAATCCAACCATCATTGCGGCATCCACCGCGGCTTTAACAATCGGAATTATCTGCGGATAAGCAAGCCCCACATCCTCACAGGCGCAAACCATAAGGCGGCGGCAGGCAGACGGCAAATCGCCCGCCTGCAAAAGCCTTGCAAGATAATGCAATGCGGCATCCGGATCCGAGCCACGCATACTTTTTTGATATGCCGAAATTATATCGTAATGCTCATCGCCCTCACGGTCATATTTAATTGCGCTTGACTGAGTTAATTCAGCCGCGAGCTGAGCCGTAATATGCTTTTCTCCGTTTTCCGAGCGGCAGGAGAAAAAGCAATTTTCAACACTGTTCATCGCCTTGCGAACATCGCCGCCGCAGCCTGCCGATATTCTTGCAACCGCATCATCGTCAACCAAAACAGCAGTTTCATTTTCCTTAGCCAAAATATCAAATCCGCGGCGCACGGCAGGAGCAACATCGGCAGCCGAAACGCTTTTAAATTCAAACACTGTTGAACGGGAAAGAACGGCGGGATAAATATAGAAATAAGGATTTTCCGTGGTGGAAGCGATAAGTGCGATTTTTCCGTTTTCGATATATTCAAGCAGGCTTTGCTGCTGGCGCTTATTAAAGTACTGAATTTCATCAAGATAAAGCAGCACGCCGTTTGGGGTTTCAAATGTATCGAGCCTTGAAACAATATCCTTAATATCCTTTGTTGAGGCATTTGTGCCGTTTAGCTTAAACAACGTGCGATTTGTGCGCTTTGCAATAATTGACGCCACGGTGGTTTTGCCCGTGCCCGAAGGACCGTAAAATATTAAATTGGGAATATTGCCGCTTTCAATCATATTATAAAGCGGCTTGCCGGGAGCGAGCAAATGGCGCTGACCCACCACTTGAGAAAGCTCTTGCGGCCTTATTCTGGAAGCAAGCGGATCATTCATTTATTTCGCCCTCCCCTTTTATTTTATCGGAGGCTGCCTTTGAAAATGCACAGCCGCAAAAATTTTGGCGATAAAGATTATATTGCCTTGAAAGCTCTATTGATCGCTTATAGCCCTCTTTTTTTTTGAAATCGGACGGCAGCCACGCAACGCCGTATTCCTCTGCCACGGCATAGCCGATTTCGTTTATTTTTTGAGAATTTTTAAGCGGGCTTATGGAAAGCGTGGTGCAAAAATAATCAAAGCCCTTTTCCTTTGCAAGCTTTGCGGTTTGCTCCAGCCGCAGGCGATAGCATTTAAAGCAGCGTTCGCCGCCCTCCGGCACGGCTTCAAGCCCGCGCGCTATGCTTAAAAATTCATTGTAATCATATTCGCCGTCTATAATATCAACCGGATTTTCAAACGGCATGCTTTTGAGCAGCCTTTTTTCCTCTGCAAGCCTTTTATCGAATTCCGATTTAGGCGAGATGTTGGGATTATAATAAAACACGGTGATTTTAAAATATTTATTAAGATATTCAAGGCATGCACTCGAACACGGCGCACAGCATGCATGAATTAAAAGAGAGGGCAGAATCTGCTCTCTCTTATTATTTTCGATAATTGATTCTGTTTTTTTGCTGTAATTGATTTTGTTCATATTATTGGCTTAAATAATTTTTCGGATTTATTCTTGTGCTGCCCACGCGGATTTCAAAGTGCGAGTGCGGGCCGGTGGAATTGCCCGTGCTGCCTGATTTTGCTATCTGCTGGCCTTTATAAACCGATTGGCCGGGCGAAACAAGAATTGAGGAGTTGTGGGCATAAAGAGTAAACACCTTTTCGCCGTTTGCATCTGTGCCGTGATAAATAAGCACATAATAGCCATAGCTGTAATCAAGCCTTTGAACGCCT
>ENA-ORNO01000218-ORNO01000218.1-human-gut-metagenome-genome-assembly--contig:-NODE-218-length-41826-cov-3.597640_pt1 | contig 41826 bp, 34 predicted proteins | sample MGYA00242117_ERZ509026 | MGnify/ENA primary metagenome ERZ509026 (study PRJEB26280, sample SAMEA2338710) | human gut metagenome | biome: human gut; feature: human-associated habitat; material: faeces... | reverse complement strand
TACTTCTGCTCTGATCTATTCTATGAATCAGACTCTAACTTCGCTAAATGACGCTAGTAATAAACTTGGAGTCAGGATTTATAATACTAAATATGCAGTTGGAGGTATTCCTACCAAATCCCAATTTGCTGCAACTGACACTGTACAAAGCATTATTATTAAAATGCTAGGAGATATGGGTCAGAAACCCATTGACTCTTCTACACCTAATACAAGATATAAGTCTCAGAATCTTGGTACTTGGTCTAGTGTTAGTGATGTAGATAATTTTCTTTATAGTTGTTGTCATGATACTGGTTATTATGGTGCTACTATTGGTAGTTATGTTACGATTAAAGATGGTGTATATAATAAAGAATGGATTATTGCTGGTTTTGATTGTGAAAAGAATCATAAAGCTTCCGATGGCAATACAAAGGATAATGGATATGGTATATGCTTAATACCTAAGAAGAGCTTAGGTAATTATGTATGGGATTCTAATTCTATTATAAATGGATACAACGGATCTGAAATGCATAAGTCTACATTACCTGTAGTTGCGAATAATCTTAGAAAAGTATTAGGAAATCATCTTGTACAGCGTAATGTCCTTCTGAGTAATGCTGTAGATTCTAACTATTATGCTAAAGGCTATTTTTGGACTACTGCATATTGTACTCTTATGAGTACAGGACAAGTAACTGGTACATTTGCTTCTAATAGAAACAAGTATGATGATGGAGAAGCTAATTATAAACTTCCTTTGTTTAATTATGAAATATGGAGTTTTGATACCTGGGCCTGGTTGCGAGGGCTATACGGCTACTACCTCAACTACTACGGTGTCTATGGCCTTACCACTTCTGGTGGTTCTGATTATTACTACTGTTACAGTAGTCACGGTCTTCGCCCGCTCATTTATATTAGGTAATGGAACTAGCCACCTTGTGTGGCTAAGTGGAATTACCGTAATATAAATGAAAGGTGAAGGCTTAACGAGTAAATATATTATTAATATAAAATAAGAGGTGGTTTGTGTGTCTGTCGTTAAGGGTAAAAGAAATCAATCTGATGTTGAATATTTTGATTATGCATATAAAGTTGTGGAGCATATAACTAAATTTCTTTTATCTGATCTTGGGATTAAGAAAACTTATAGAGACTTAAAAGTTTTTACTTATAAATCTCATATGGAGGAAGCTGATAAAGAAGAATTTGAGCATTTAGTAAATAAGTATGATTTGGAATTGGAAACAGATTTTCCTAATTGGCTAATGTGCTATTATAGAGAAACATTATTAACAATCATGAGAGATCTAATCAATAATATATCTGCAGCTTATACACTATATCCAAATTCTGTTTATGAATTTAATATCAAGAAACAGTATATTTCTGATTCTATAGCTAATTGTTTCGATTTAAAACATCAACTCCAATTAGTAATTAGAATATTTCCAGCAAATATGAAGAAATATATTCCATTTGTAAAAGAAATCGATAAGGAAATAGAGCTTCTTAAACAGTGGCGAAAGAACTTTACAGGAATTTCTAAGAAGCATTGCTACAATCAAGATGAAATCGCTAAGAGAGATGCTATTAAGAGAGTAAATAAGATTGAAGCAAAGAATGAGCGTAAACTTCAAGTGAACAATAATTTCCTTGTAGAATATATGAAAGCAGTTTACACTCAACAAGTGCTTATGGATAATCTATATCATACAACCTTCTATTATAATCAGCAAAATCAGTATTGCTCCGAACTGCCTATTGCAGCTTGTACATTCTTTGATCAAAATGGATATTATATTGGAGATTCTGCTCATGATTTTGTTACAACTAACTAAATAGTAAGGTGACTCTCTATAAATAATCTCGCTGGTTGCGAGGGCTATACGGCAACAACAACCTCAACAACAACAATGTCTATGGCCTTACCACTTCTGGTGGTTCTGATTATAACAACTGTAACAATAGTAACGGTCTTCGCCCGATCAACAGCATCTTGGCAATTTAAGGATCGAAAGATCTGGCCAGGATGTCTGTATGAGGAGGGAGTTCCCTTTCCGAAAGGAAGAAACAATAAAGCTGGCTACGGTTCTGGCATTACGATGCTGAATCTATTGGGCTGGTATATTTTTTTTTATTTTTATGATTATTGATTTTAGTAATGAAGATTGGGGCGAAAATCCCTGTGAATATACTGAAGGAAAATTAGATTCTATTGCAGATCCAGATAAATTATATCAATCTTATAGAAAAGCTTCTAAACCAATTTATTATAAAGCATCTACTCAAAGATATGGATTAAATCTATTATCTAATATTGCTATTGCAAATGAAGCATTAAATAATGGATCTTATAAAATTGGAGATCCATATGAATTTATTCTCACAGAACGCGGTAGAATTAGATATGTAAAAGCATTATATATGTTTGATCAAGTAGTGCAGAGATCTTTCAATGATAATGTATTAAATCCTGCTATTGCTAATAAGATGATTTATGATAATGGAGCTTGTGTAAAAGGAAAAGGTGTTGCTTTTACAAGAATGAGATTTAAGCAGCATCTACAACAAGCATATTATCAATTTGGATATGATGGTTATATAATGATCATCGATTTTTCTAAATATTTTGATAATATTCTTCATCAAGAAGCTTTAAAACAATTCGAACCTCTATTAACGCCAGAAGAATACAATTTTCTTAAAATTACTTTTGATACATTCAAACTAGATGTATCTTATATGTCAGATGCAGAATATCTAGAAGCTAGAGATTCTCTGTTTAATCTTCTAGAATATTCTATGATGGCAAAAGAAAATTTCAAAGGATTAAAGCTTCTTGAAAAGTCTGTTGGAATTGGTAATCAAACTTCTCAAGGAACTGGAATGTACTATCCTCATGAAATAGACAATTATGTGACTATAGTAAGAGGATATGGATTATATGGAAGGCATATGGATGATACATATGTATTTGCTAAAACTAAAGAAGAATTACAACAACTTCTTGAAGAAATAAAAGAATTGTGTAAGAATCTTGGAATTCATATTAATCTTAAGAAAACTAGAATAGAACCCATCAAGAATACAATTTCATATCTTAAAATAAATTATAAAATTATTGAAACTGGAAGAGTATTTGAATTAGTCCCAAATAAAGTATTTAAAAGAGAAAAAGATAAATTAACAAAATATAGGGATCTTTGCATTCAATATAAAATGACTGCTATTACAGTTCTTCAATGTTATCTTAGTTGGAGAGGTGTATATAATAAATTTGATTCTAAAAGAAAAATATATGCACTGGATTGCTATTTTAAAGATCTTTATTGTTTAGGATTTAGAGATACAAATCTATATGATTTGTTGCATTTCTATATGCGTGTAGAAAGAGAGAAATTAAATAACTATCCAGTCATGAAATATTAAAATACTAGGTAAGGAATTTATTTCCTTACCTATTTTATTTTTAATTTTTTATTTGACAATTAATTACTAAATTTAAGGAGGCTTATATATGTCCGACAAACGTACTGATTACATTTCTAAAGATCAAATGTATATGGGAATTGCTCAACTTGCTGCAATGAGATCTAAAGATCCTAATTCTCAAGTTGGTGCAGTTTTTGTATCTTCTAATGATCGTATCCTTAGCATTGGTTATAATGGATTTCCTAATGGAATTTCTGATGATGAATTCCCTTGGGCAAGAGAAGCTGAATCTGAAGAGAATACTAAATATCCTTATGTAGTTCATGCAGAAGAAAATGCTATTCTTAACTTCCGTGGAGACCTTTCTGCTTTTAAAGGCTCTACTCTTTACGTAACAATGTTTCCTTGCCATAACTGTACGAAGGCTCTTATTCAAGTTGGCGTTAAGCATATTTATTATGGTATTAATAAATATCCTGATACGGCAGATTTTAGAGAAGCTACTAGAATGCTTGATGCTGTTGGAATCAAGTATGAACAACTGGTCAATGATATGATTATTATATCAACAAAAGATTTTATTGATGCTTTTAATAATCTATCAGATAAATCAAGAGATTTAACAGATCTAACAGGGTTTGTTGATAGGATGAATTTTCCTGAGTATTATAAATAATTCTTAAAATTTCTTTTGAGGATATATTATAATATTGATAGAAAGGAGTGGTAATATGATTAGGCCACCGTAACAATAGTATTCTTAAATCTCCAAAAGTATAAAATCACTAAGGAGGATAATTTCAAACATGGAAAACAATAATGTCAATCTATCTAAATATGGATATCAAGAGCAAAGATATCCTATTGATACTACTGGCTATAAGCAACTTCATGACTATAACATCGAGTATCAGATGGCACATCAGAAGGAGTTTAACTTCCTTCAGCCTCTTCCTAATGATCTTATGTCTACTACTAAGACATATCCTCATTCTGATGAGTTTGAGTTTTCTGGACAGCTTGAAATCATTAATTATGATAAAGCTTGTGAAGAAGACCTTAGGGAAGGAAATGGTTTTATTGTAGAACCAGCTGGTAGAAATATCAAGAAAGATCTTCATGCTGAGGATGGTATTTTCTCTCCTAAGTTTGGACAAACCTTGGCTGATACTAATCCTTTTATGGATCGTTATCGTTGTCGGTGTAAAGAAGGAGGGCTTCGTGGCCGTAATAATGCCGGTTTGCGTTGTCCAAAATGTGGTCATCTATGTTCTTATGTAGATGATAATTTTAATTATCGTGGATGGATTAAACTTTCTGAGCCTTATAAGTTTATTCATCCTACCTTCTACACTTATATCGATTCTATCCTTGGTAAAGGTATCTATATCCAGGGTAATAAGCGTACTAAGCTTGAAAATATTCTTGACGTTACTGATACTCAATTGGTTCTTAATTCTATTAAGATTGATGATCCCAAACTTAAAGATGAACCGTTCTTTGGTATTGGAATGATTGCTTTTGTCGAACGCTTTGATGAGATCATGGATTATTATATCAAGAAGCGCCCTAATAAGCGTAATTATTATGATGCCATTTATCAGTCTCGTGATTCTGTATTTTCATCTTCGCTTCCTGTCATCACTACATTGCTTCGTCCGTTCGATATAGATGGCAACAACATGACCTATGAGCCAACGAATGCAATGTATACAATGATTAATAAACTTGCTACTTCTATTAATAAGAATAAAACTGCTATCCAGAGAGAACCTAAAATCAAGAACCAGCAGCTTTATAATCTTCAAAAGAAGTTTATGGAAATTTATGCTGAACAAATTTCTATTCTAGCAGGTAAGAAGGGAGATTTTAGATGTCTACTTGGTGGACGTTATAACTTCTCTTCTCGTTGTGTTATTGTTCAAAATCCTAATCTTCGTATTGATGAGATTACTATGCCTGCTGTAGCATTGACTGTTATGCTTGAGCAAAGAATTAAAAATATTCTCTGCCGTATGCATGGTATGACTCCTACACAAGCACATGATATTTGGTATAAAGCTACTATTGAGCCTAATAAACGTATAAATACCATTATTCAATCCATCATCGATGATTTTAAACACAAAGGCATGCGTGGGCTTCCGGTTATCATTGGACGAAATCCTACACTTGCTTATGGCTCTATTCTGCAAATGTTCTGTGTTGGGATTACTGATTCTTATACCTTAGCAGTTCCTCTACAGATCTTAAAATTCTTGGCTGCTGACTTCGACGGCGACGTTATATATTGCTTGGTTCCGATGAATCAGACTTTTATTCGTCTTGCTTGGGAAAAATTCAATCCTAGGAATGCTATGTATATTTCTAGAGATAATGGATATTTCAATCCCAATGCATTGATGCAAAGAGATACACTTATTAATGCTAATACTTTAGCAAGATTAGGAAGGGAGAATTACACACAAGAAGATCTTAATAAGTTCGATAGAATTCAGAAAGCTATTAAAGCAGCTGGTTAATGCTAAATGCGCAATAGTAGTAGCCAGCATTTCTGAATGAATGCTATACTCTATCATTGATATTATCAGTATATAGGCAGTACTGATGATATAAGTCAATCTCCTATTTTATAAATCTCTTAAAGAGGGCCGGTAGAGATTTGATTCTCTACCGGCTTTTCTTTTTTTTTTATTTATTTTAGATATAAAATATTCTTACATTATATTTTACTATAGAAATAAGTTGTTTATTTAGATCGATATTAAATGTAACGATTACATAATTTAAATAATCAGGGACGTAATATATGGCAACATATGGAAATCCAGAGATTGAATTTATGTCTGCACATATTGCAGATATTACAATTATATTGTTAAATGATTTCATTTCTGAAATATACATATCTCTTTGCTTAATAGAAGCGTCATTTACATATCAAAATACCAACATTTGCATGTAATAGGATTTTTACCATCGGTATATATTTCATTATCTGCAAGCCTTCCGACTTTTGTCATATAAACTTCACAGTTAGTAACTTTAAATGTACCATCATCAAAATATCCACTGGCAGCTATTACAGGAAATGTATAATATCCAGCATTTCCTTTTGGATATAGTATTGGCATTGCTTGAATTATATATGCTTTAGATAAGTACCCGCATGATGCATATTCACTATATGGAACTTTACAAGTATTAGTTTTAAGAGAAGCGTCATTGTGCTTTACCTTTAATATAAAATATATTAATGATGACTTCTGCATTTGATAAAGATGTTTTGTTAAAAGGCATAATTTTTTCATGCAATGTATCAATACCTAGTATATATAATTTTCTGCCAGTTGTCCAAATACCAGTATTTGGATCTTGTGTTGAATCGATACTTGTAGATAGGAAAGTTAAATATATTCTAACAGTATTACTACAATATGCATAGTGAGCTATAATATCATCATCAGTAACAGAAATATCTGTATCAAGAATAAAATAAGAAATATCATTCTTTACTCTACCTTGCTTCATTTTAATTTTAGTAGAAGCGTCATTTATATTGGTATTATAGATTTTTTAAATAAAATACAATTAATCTTCTAATAGATGAATGCATTGTTAAAGTATTATTAGGGAATCCTCTTATATCTATATAATAACATGAATCATCTTCATCATACCATATATCTACATATTCAGCTTGCTCAGTTTTACCTGTTATTTTAGATTCAATATAAAGTCCAACAATTGGAATTCCTAAATAAAAAGCTTGTTTACTACTTTTTGGAAGAGTTAATTCTATATTATATATAATAGAAGCGTCATTTACCAAAATAATAATATATTTTTATATTAAATGCTGTATTTACTTTTATTAATTTATAATCATTAATTTCAAACAATTGAATTATAGAATAAAAACTACCCTTTTCATATATTCCTTGATACATTGCTGGAAATATATACTTAGGAGAATAATTGATAGGAAATAATGTTTGATTATACGTGGTACTATACACAGCAAATATTATATATGCTGATAGCCCAGATGGCACATCATATCTTTCTTTATATATTCCATTCTCATCAGTTGTTACATCTTTACTCTTAATAGAAGCGTCATTCACTAATATAATAGTATATTTTAATACCAATTTTATCTGATGGCTTTATAAGCTGTCCATTGTCATTTATTTTATATACTTGAATTACAATATATCTATTAACAGCATCTGCAATTTTTCCATATGAGCCAGAATATATTGCAGGAATTATATATATTGGAACATTCATTTGATTTACTAGATTTCCAGTCATTGTGGATGTATTACTATATATCGCTAAAATATTTTTATGAGAACTAATTCCAAATACGCCTAATGCAATTTTATATTCTCCACTGCTATCAGTTTCCACTATTTCATGTTTAATAGAAGCGTCAGACTTGTTAAATATAATATATAATAATTGAAACATTACGTCCATTACGAGATGCCGTGCTGCCATTAATATCTGATGTATATACAAGAATAGTTCTAATTACCCATTCAACATCTGTAGTTTTAAATATTTGAATTAATGGAATAGATGAACTGGTATTTACAGCTGGATTTATGTATGCATTTATTAAAATTCCATTAGTAAATTTATATAAGTAATCATTGTCATTTAAACCATTTGAATATTTTCTAGGATATACGGTATCAGTTTTAATCTTAATAGAAGCGTCAAATTATTAGATATTAAAATACTAGGTAAGGAATCTACTAATGTTACAGTCGATGGTACCACTATAGTATTTGGATAATAAATATTATAAATAAAATTCCCATAGGATTTTTATATCCTATGGGATTCTTTTATAGTCTTATAATCTGACGCTACTAAGAATTTTGGAAATGGAAGTCTAATTAAATCTATTACTTATGAAGGATCCTATACTACAAGTACTGTTTATTCATATCAAATCGATGATTGGCTAAAAGTAAATTGTACTTCTACTAATCCTATTAGAACAAAAATATCTAGATTATATGATATTGTATTTTTCTTCGATACAGATGTTGAGGAGTTAGCTATAAATATGCTTAGACATTTATTTGCTGTTGGAGCTGACTATAAGTATCTTGGTGGATTTATACTCATGAAGAAAATATCAAATGAATGGACACCTGGTAGATCTCTTTCTCAGGCTAGCTTTGATTATTTTTTAGGCCCATATATAGAATATGGATTGGCACCTAAACAATTTGTTAAATATCGAGTAATTAGAGAGAATAATGCATATTATATAGATAGATATGTTGATACATCAGAGAAAAACTACAAAAATGATAATATTTCCTATCAGATATTATATAGGAATACAGAACCGCATAAATATTTAATATATGGAATAGATTTTGAAGATCATGTATCTGATGTTGTGAATAGTAAGCCAGTAGATCAGTAAATATAGTATACAATGACACTTCTAAAATAAAAACAATATACATGGATTAGGTAATGTAAAAACAACAACTAGGTATATAGATAATCAATATGGTAGTTATTATGAAAAATGCTATTATCTAGCTTCTGGAATTATGGTTGGGTATATGCTTGATCAAAGTACAATAGGATTATTATCTACATTCTTAACACAAGTAGGTAAATATATAATGGCATTTAGATATGATAACACTGCAAAATCAATGAATACGATAGAGTGCACTATATCTATGCTTTATTATATTTAAACTTTAATTCCCCCTAAACAATATATTACAAAATATTGTAGGAGGAATATTATGGACAAATCTGATTTTTATAAAATTCTTTGTTCATCTACACCTGAAGAAATTAATCACTTTATTTCTTCTAAAGGCAAGATTAAAAATGTAAATGCTATTACATTTTTAGATGATCAAACTTTACAAGATCTACATTCTAATACGGATTCGAATCAATCTAATTAAGTTATTAGCTCTTTTATATTTGCAGGAATGGTGGAATGGCAGACACGCTAGACTTAGGATCTAGTTCTTCGGAGTGAGGGTTCAAGTCCCTTTTCCTGCACCATGTAGAATTATCTCCCCTAATTCTACTCATAAGGGCTATTAGCTTAGTTGGTCAGAGCTTCTGGCTCATAACCGGATGGTCGTAGGTTCGAGTCCTACATGGCCCACCATTAGAGATTAAGATACCACACACGCTAACGCTATTTTAATCTCTTTTCTTTCTTGTGTATAGAGGGTGGAAGAAACACAAGATAGAGATTCAAGTTCATTTCTTTCTTTCTTCTTGAATCTCGAAGCGAGGTTCGATTCATTAGTTCCGCAACCTAATGATGGTGCAGTACGATTCTGCAGGGGATAAATAGATTTGGCCACTCCTTTCAATTTATTCCTAACGCTTAGATCCATTTGATCTAGCCTGCGTGCCTATTTGATCGGTTACGTAAAGATTCCTGACGGGAACTACGTTTAATTTGAAATACAATAGCCGCGTATAAAAATTGTATTTATTATTTCTTTTCTTTCTGATCAATAGAATTAAATTATAAATGCAATGGAGGATTAGATGGCCCAAATAATGACTACTGGGAGAATGTAGTAAGTCTCGAAAGTATCTACCGAGACGGGAGAATATAATGTGGCTCATATAACTATTCCTTCTGTAGGCTAGTTATTATTGCCACATTATGAATGGACATAGATACTCTTGTAAATTCTAAGGAGGCTAAGTTATACTTGTTACTACTGATCATAGTGGGTATAACTTTATTAATGGTGGCCGCAGATGTAAAGAATTTACTGGATCTAATGTAAATCATCTAGCATTAGATTAAGAAAATAATTATGTATTTATATTGTGCGATATAAATATCTTAATTAAGATGAGCTGTGGGTATGAGATTGGATTATTGACCCTCTATACTACCATCTAAAGCATCCTTTTGGTAGTGAAGTTAGATGCCTTTTTCTGGTATTGGTTTTCGAAGGAAGAATAGATGTGCTCGGGCAGAACGAGCGGAATAACCTATACCCTCCTAACTAAGATTGTGGTGGACATTTATCAAGTTCGAGCCTTGAATCTTGGACAATAAGAATGATTCTATTTGAGAAAAAGAAAGAGAGATGACCGATCATGACAAGTGCATATGATATCATTAAAGATGTCAAAAGTAATGTCACCCAGTGCTCTTCATCTAAAAAGGATGAGATTACTGTTATGCAGGCTATGATGAATGATACTAACTTTTCAGTTGATGTTTATTCTAAGGGTGGCAAGGTTGATGAGTACTATCCTTCTCGTGAGTTGAGAAAGGTAGTAACTAACGTAGTAGCTTCTACTACTCATATTCCTGTTAAGGAAGCTACTGAACTTGTTAATGCTTATGAATTCACTAGAGTAGATGCGGCTGCTATGGTGAATATGTCTAAGGAATTTGTTAATACTTATCTTCAGACTGGTAGAAAACTTCCTCTTGGAGGCCGTAAGAATTCTGATATTGAACTCATGTGGAAGAACATTGAAGATCGTACTACAGAAATTCCTATTAAATCTGAAACTGGTGAACGTCTGAATACGTTCATTCCCGCTCATGGTGGCATTAAGGCTATCAATCCTTGCCCTGAGTGGTTGAAATAAATTTTTAAGATTCTGGGGAAGGCCATTTAGGTCTTCCCCGCTTCTTTTGTATAAACTCAACTTTAGTATAATACTTTTATATGTAAGGAGGTAATCAAGATGGCTAAGTCTAAAAACAAAGACAACAATAAAACTGGCCCTATTGCATATGCCAAAAATGTAGTAAAGTCTGCTAAGTATATTGCTGTTGAGACTGCCAAGGGTGTTAATCCTACACTTACTAGCTATATTGCTGATAATGCTTCTGCTGCAAAGGATATGTACAATGCAGCGAAGGATTATAAAGGAACTATTCGTAAGAAGCTAGAAGACTCTATTGGATCTAAAAATACCGATCAACTTGGACAAATTAAGAAAGATATTTTTAGTGATCTAAAATCTGGTAAATTCTACAATCCTGAACGTGAAGCAGAGTCCATGAACAAACTAGCAGAATCTTGGGGAATGACTTCCTTTGATTTTGATATGGATGATGATTTCGATCTAGATTCTGATAATGATGACGATACTGATAGCTCTACTACATCTTCTAAATCTAATGATATAGATGTAGTTACTGGAGCTATCCATGGTCTTGGAAATCAGATTTCTTATCACCAGCTTATTACTGGTGAGGGAATTGCTGGTAAGATCGGTGGAGCTAATATCAAGAATACTAGAGCAATGATGACAAATAATAATAGACTCGCTGGAATGTTGAATAATTCCTTGTCTGTTATTAATACTTCTATTCTTGATCTTCATAAGGATCTAGTAGAACCTCTCAATGGACACATTCAGAATTCTACTAGTTTTTATCAAACAGCTACATCTGAGCTGGCTAAGCAAACTAGTTATTTGGAGACTATCACTAAACTACTAACAGATAGATTTGCTCCCGTTGCCACTAGTAAAGGTAGTGGAATTAAAGAGACTCCTTGGGAAGCAGTTATGGGTGGAGATTTGCCGAATCTAGGTAACTGGATTAAGCATGCCAAGAATAAATCAATGGAAGATTCTGGAATGGACTCCCTTGCTGCTATTATGAATCCTGAGATGCTGGAGACTTTACTAGGTGCTGGTATGCATTCTCCTATTGCATTGGCAATTACTATGGCTCTTACATCTAAGATTCAAAATGGCCCTACCGGTAAAGCTCTAGATAGAACTGTCAATATTTTTAGAGATGGTATGATGAAGGTCGCTGGACAGATTCATAAAGCATCTAAGAATGATGGTATTCTAGGTACCATTGCTAGTTTCTTTGACATTACTCCTCATTTTAATCCTAAGATGAATTTCGGTAATTATAATAAGGGACGAGTAGATTGGACTGGTAAGGACTCTAAAGCACTGAGAGATGTTATTCCTACTTATCTAGCAAATATTGAAGCTTTGCTATCTGGCAGAGAAGCTAAAGTATTTAACTATGAAACTGGTAGATTTACATCTGCAAGTAATGGCTTTAATGAATTTAAGAAATCTAGACAGGCTAATATCGGTAATGCTTCTAAGGGTATGAAGGAAGAACTTCTTCAAGAATTTATCGATGAAGATAAAGAGAAGTATAAGAATGATGAAAACCATATTGCTTATACTAGAGAATCTAGAGCTGTTAGAAATCTATCTGATGATTATGATAAGATGATGTCTCTTATTACTCTAAATCATATTGATCCTTCTAAATTTGATTCTGCTCAGAGTATGCTTACTCTTCTTCGTCAAAGAGGATGGATTAATGATGATCCTACTAAGGGATTCATTTCTAACAAGAATGCTCGTGCTATTGCTAGACTTATTTTCAAGAAAAAGTCTGGTGTTGGTAAAATGAATAATGCTATCTATTCTGGACAGATTGCAAATGCTAGATTTGTTGATACTATCAATGAAACTAATCCTATGTTTGCTGCAGTGGCAAATGGATCTGGTATGACTAATACTCACAAACTAAAAAGCAATCTAAATAAGAATAGTGCAGATGCTGTTACTATGGCACTTGATGATCATGGTAATAATATTTTCTTCTATCTGCAAGATTATTATAAGCAAATTAGAGTTATGGTAGACTCTATGTCTGCATCTAACTTTAATTTGTCTACTATCAAGAATGAAATTATTAGTAGATTTAATGGAGGATTTGGTAATACAGAAAACTCCACTGGAACTTCTGGTAATAGACGCCAGCCTAAGAAGAGAAAAGAATCTTCTAGAGCAAGTAGAGCAGCTGCTGCAGATGCTGGAGCTGGCGGCTCAGACTCTGGATTTAGATCTCTATATAATTTCAATTACGACGTTCCTAACAATATTACTCCTGAAATGGCCGAAGCTTCTGCTGGAGCTTCGGAGAGAGAAGCTGCAATTGAAGATCCTGAAGGAAGAATGGTATATAATTCCTCTACTAAGCGATATGAAGCTCCTAAGGCTTCTTCTAGAGGATCTTTCCTAAAGTTTAAGGAAAATGCTAAAGATCATAGTATCCTATCTATCATCGTTGATAAATTCAATGATTTTATGGATAATACGCTCTTCGGTAATGCGCCTGCTGCATTTAAGCAGAAGATTGACGAAGAAGGTGGTCTGTTCGGATACCTGCAATCTTTGCCCAATAAGATTGCTACAGGTCTACAGGATCTTCCTGATAAAATTGCAAATAAAACTAGTGAATTATGGAAGAAGTTCCAGGAATCTGATTTTGGCAAGAAATTCATGGAATCTTCTAAGAATATTATTTCTAGTTTCTTTAAAGATACAGAACAATATGCTGAAAGAAAAGCTCAGGGTACTTTAAAGTATCTATTTAAGAATACTAGATTTGATCTCGATAAGAAAGAAAAAGAAAACGAAGAGGCAATTAATGGACCTATTGCTCTATTACCTCAACATGCTGAATCTTTAATTCCTGAAGATGCTAATCCTGAAGGATCTTATAGAGGTGGATTAGTTAATAAATCTGGAATGGTTTCTGTTTCTAAAGGTGAATTGATTGTTCCTGCAAAATATAATCCTCTTTATAATGGTGGATTGTCTGATAAACAGAGAGAACAGATTGAGCATAGAAACTATAGAAACTGGAAAAAGGCTGGTGGCAAGGGTAAGTTCTTTGGATTCTTTGCTGAAGGCGGTACTGTTGGAGAAGCGGATAATTCTCCAAATCTAACTGATGAACAGGCTAATATTATTCTTAATGGATTTAAGAATAACAAGCCTACTGTAGATATTGCTAATGAAGCTGGAATTGATGAAAAAGTCATTCAAGACATGAGAGTTGAGTATGAGAAAGATAAACTCAATGCAAGTCTTGAATCTATGAAAAAGAGTTTCAAGAAATTTGCTAAAGTAGCATCTAAAGTTGGCAATGCTGTTAAGAATCAAGCAAAGAAAACTTCCGTGTATCAAACTATTGAGCACGGAGTTAAATATGTATATGAAAGAGCAAAGCAATCTTCTGACTATATTTTTGGCGATTCTGATGTATATAAAAATATCAAGAAAACTGGAAATGAAGTTGTAAAGGCTGCTAAAGCTGATCTTCCTAAGGTTGCTGCTGGTGGTGCACTGGGTGCACTTGCAGGTGCTGCTCTAACTGGATCTGGATTGGGTCTAGTTGGTGGTATGGCCATTGGTGCTGGTAGCATTATTCTTAAGAATTCTGATACTCTATCTGAAGCACTGTTTGGTAAATTTGATGAAAATGATAAGCTAGTTAAGAAGGGAATCTTACCTCCTAAACTTTCTAAATTCATTACTGATAAACTTCCAGATGCTGCTAAAGCTGGTGCTATTGGTGCAACGCTTGGTACCTTTGGATTAGCTCCTGGAGGTATCATGGGAGGCTTTGTACTTGGAGCTGGACTTGATCTAGTTTCTAATACAAATGCTTTCCAAAACATTATGTTTGGACCTAAAGGTGCAGATGGAGAAAGACACGGTGGCATCGCTGGATCTATCAAGAATAGAGTTGTTGATCCTCTTATTGCATTTACTGAAAATGGAATGGAGAAGATCAAGAATTTCTTTACTACTAATTTTGTAGATCCTGTAAAGAGATTTGTTAATCCTCTAATAGACTATGTCAAGGGTAAAGCTAAGAGTATTGTATCAGATTTTATTGATAGTGCTAAAGATATTGTCAAGCGCACTATCGGTGAAAAGTTTGATATTCTATTTGGACCTCTTGTAAATCTTGCTAAAGGATTAGGTAAGAAAGCCTTTAGACTAGCAAAGGGTGTAGTTACTGCTCCTTTTAAAGCTCTTGGTGGTGTTGGTGATGCTCTGCAAAGACACAATATCAATGCAGGCTATACTAGACTATCTGTTGAAGAACGTGAATATTGGCGCAAAGAGCATAATAAGAATAAATTCTTTGGACTCAGAGGAAAGAAGATTAAAGAATCTGCTCTTGATAAGTGGGAACTCAGCCTTGATGAGAATAAGAGAGGCGATCTCATTAGAGAAGCAAATGATTATCTTAATTCTCCTACTGAGCTAAAGAATCAGAAGCATAAAGCTCGTCAGGAATTAAGGGATAAGATCACTGCTTCTATGCCTAATGCTGGACTTGGTGAAGATCATGCACTAGGTAAAAAACTCAATAGACTGATGAATAGTGAAGACGTTGTAAAAAATAATGACTACACTAAAGTCAGAAAATTTGTCGAAGGGCTGAATATCAGTGATGAAGACAAAGAGAAACTTAAGAAGTCTATTATTGATACAACTGCTAAAACAACTAAAATTACTGATAAGATTGCTAATTTTGATGTCAATAAAGAGCAATTCTTTAGAGAACAAGGTCTAGATATCAATAACATGTCTAGTAAAGAACTCAGAAGAATGAGAAATCAGCTAGGTATTGATGTCAAGAATGAAGATGAGAAAGCAAAAGCTAAATCTGAGGATAGACTCAAAGAGCTCAAAGAAAAGGATGAAAAGGCTAAGAAGCTAGCAGAAGAAAAGCGTATGAATATGATTGGCAATATTGTCGATTATGTTTCCATTATCGCTGGATACGTTGAAACTCTAATGGGTAAGACTAAATCTTCTGTTACTGGAAAGCCTTTTGAATCTCCTAGTGAGAATTTTGAGACCTCTCTAATGACTAATGAACAAGCTAAAGCTGAAGAAGCTAAATCTAGAATTGGTAAAGATACAGCAATAGATGCTGAATTTACTGAAGTTAAAGATGATAAGAAGAAGCCTGAAATTGCTATTAATGCAGATGCTATTGATAGAGTAGTAAATCTTGCTACAAGAGGAGTATCTGTAGCAATAATTGCTAAACGACTCAGTATTTCTGTAGATAAAGTAAAAGAGATTATTGCTAATAATAGAGCTGCTATTCTTGCTGCTAAAGCTACTGGACAACTAGATGGAGTTGGAAAGGCTGGCGCATCTGTAAAAGATGGTGGTAAGCTTATTGGGAACAATTCTCAAGATGATGGCGAACAAGGAATCATTACTAAGATAGATGCAGATGGCAATCCTATGCAATACATGCGTAATGCCAAAGGAGAGCTCGTTCTTAATACTGCCGATGCTGCTACCAAAACTGCATCTGAAGAAAAGAAAAAGTCTAATGAACTAAGAGATAGATTCTATGGAATGTGGGTCAATGGAGGAATCCTCGGAAAACTCAAAGATCTACTATCTCCTAAACAGGAAAAAGAAAAGAAGAAAACTCTACTGGATACTATTAAGGAGAAACTTGCCGATGCTGCAGGCGCAGTTGGCGGAGCAGTTTCGAATTTCTTAGGATCTAGTATCGGAACTTCTCTTACATCTTTCCTTGGATCTCTAGGTAAAGATATTATCACTAATCTTCCTTCTATTCTAGGAACTGCTGCTACAGTAGCTGGTGCTGTTTACCTTGGTAAGAATGCTGCTGGTACAAATAACGATTCCGGAATGCGTAAAGGAATGGATCCTGAAGAACGTAAGAAGGAAGTAGAGAATTCCAGCCTCTTTAATAAATTCACTCTTGGCGTAGATTCTCTAGAAACTAGAATTAGTGGCAAAAAGATGACCACCTATGATCAAGATGATCATGTGAGTGAATTCTTCACTTCTAAGTGGAAAAAGAGAATTGGAAAGAATGCTCTCATGAGCTTTAATCCTGAGACAGCCGCATCTGCTACTGCTGCTTCTAAGCTTATTAGTAAGATTCCTATTGTAGGAAAGACTTTTGGTAAACCTCTAGAAGCTGGCGCTAATGCTGCATCCATTGTTGGTAAAGCAGGAAAGGCTCTAACTGGTAATTTCTCTATCATTGATCCAGATAAGGCATCCACTGCTGATAAGGGTCTAGAACTAGTTTCTAAGATTTCTAGTAAGGCTCTTGGTTCTGTTAAACAAATTCTAAAACTTATATCTAAGAAGCTTGGAAATTCTGGAGAATGGGTAGATTCTGCTGCTGAGAGTATTTCTACTGCTTTGGGCAAAGCTGGATCTAAAGTATCTGGAGTGCTATCCAAGCTTACTGGTGTTATCTATATTGCACAAATTGCACTCGCTGTTGAAGATGGCTTTGAAGATGCAAGAGCTATGAGCATCTTGGGTATCATTGAAAAGCCTTCTCTTGGCGAAAAGTGTCTAGCTGCTGCATGTAATGGTATTAACTATGCTATTCCTGGTATTGGTGGTATTATTGGTACTTCCACTATCTTTAATATCGTATTTAATGTCCTTTCTAATTTTATTAAGTTTGGTACTCTTGCTACTAAGAGAGCTGAAGCTCAAGAGACTGTTAAGCAATATAATGAGGAAACTGGTCATACATACAATGTAGAAGAGTACATCTACAATGTATTGAATATGAGCACTACTCAGGATAAGGTTAAGTCTTGGGCAAAGAATACTGTAAGTTCTGTTAAGAACACTATTACAGATATCAAAGAAGGTAAACTTACTGTTGGACAAGCAGCAGCAAAGGTAGGTAAAGGTATTGTAAATGCTGGAAAATCTGCTGGACATTGGATTGCCGGTGTTGGTAAATCTGCAGTTAATGCTCTTGATAGTACTAAGATAGGGCACAAAGTAGTTTCTGGAGTTAAGACAGTTGCTAAAGCTGCTGGAGAGAAAATCTCTAGTGGTGTTGATGTAGTTAAGGATGCTGTATCTGCATTTAATAAAATGCAAGATAAGCTGAAAGCTACATTTAAGAGCAAGGATACTACATTTGCTGATATGGTAAATACCCATGTTGATATCAATGAAGATAATCCTCTTGCTGGATTTACCAAGGGTGTAGGTGAAGTATCTAAGGTTGTTATGATTCCTAGCCTCTACATTGGAGCTATCGGAAGAAAACTATATAATGACGTTTTGAAACCTACTGGGCAATCTCTATTACAGGCCGGTACTGATACTCTTGAAACTTTGAAGTCTGATGGACAACTTGCACTACAAGGAGATCTGATTGGACTCTGGAAAAATTCTACTACTGCAAGTCAAGACAACGATATGTGGTTCATTCCTGGAATGGCTAATATCGGAGCTAAGGTTGCACTTACTGGGCCTACTATGATATTCGGAGCTGCTAAGCAAGCTTGGGGAGTCATTAAGGGTATTGGCAGCGGAATTAAAGCTGCTGCTGATACACTAGGTGCTAGTTATGATGCAGCTAAGGGTTATTGCTCTAATGGCGATATGGGAGGTCTATGGACCAAGACTGATTCCGATAAGGGTGAAGAAGGTCAAACTGCTCTAGGCTCTATTCTATCTGCAACTTCTGATTCTGTCATGAAGGTTGCATTGACTATACCTACTGCTGTAAACTGGGTTGGAAAGAAACTCGGTGGACTGTTCAGCAACATAGCAGCTGCAATGCCTGATGTTGGTGTAATGGTTGATGATCTTTGGTCTTTCACATCTTCTGATAAGAACATGGATGATTTCTCTAAGACTGTTGATTCTTATAAGTCTAAAGACACTGGTGTATTTAGTCTCATTGGTAATGGCATAACTACTATTATTGGTGGTATTATGCACCTAGCAGTTGGTTTCTTAAAGCCTTTTATTTCTCTTGGAAATAAATTCTCCAATGTGGTTAATTCCGCTGGAGATTGGGTTAATAGTAAACTTACTAGCTTTAAGAATTGGCTAAATGGAGACGATGATGATTCTGATTCTAAAGAAGCATCTGGATCTGGCTCTGGAATTCATACTGAGCAAAAGGGTAACTATACTAAGTTTGGCAATAGTACAATTGATGCAGATGGATGTGGTCCTGCTGTAGCTTCTACTGTTCTTAAAGCTTGGGGTAAGAAGTCCAATATTTACAGTGCTGCAAAGTATGCTGAAAAGATGGGCTATGTAGCTGGAAGTTCTAAGGTAGTAGATAGAGGTACTAAGGCATCTTACTTTGGAGATATCTTCAGTAAGAATGGAATTAGTACTAGATATACAGATAATCAATCTGATATTAATTCCGCTATTGCATCTGGTAATCCTACTGTCTTGCTTGGTAAAGATTCTCAGAATACTTCCAAGTCTAATAGTCCGTTTGGACCTAATCCTCATTATGTCGTAGCACGTGGTGAAGATAATAAGGGAAATGTTATTGTTGATGATCCTGAGCTGAAAGGAACTGCACTTTATAAAAAGAGCATTCTTAAGAATGTTAAACTTGGTGCTGTTACCGGTGGTGCATCTGGAGCAACTGATATTATTAATACTGGACTAAATGCTGGATTTAATGCTATGGCTAATAATTCTAGTGGACCTATGTCTAGTATTATTAAGACAATCTTTAGTGGATTTAGTTCCTCCTCTACTGATGCTTCTGGTGATTCCTATGGAGATAGTAGTGCAGGATATGTTTATTCTGGAGATTCTCCGTTCCCCATTGTTACATCTAAACCTAGTGCTGGTGATCCTTATATTTCTTATTATAATAACTCCAATCGTGGTGGGCAGAATACTTGTATCAATGGATCTCCTACAGACCCTGTATGCAATGTCTTGTCTAACTGTGTTGGCTGGGTTTCTGGTCGTTTCAATCATATATATAGCGTACTATCTGGTGATAAGACCATGAAGTATAAAGCATTCCATAGCAATGCTGGTGATATGTATGAAAAGGCTGCTTCTTTCGGACTTAAAACTGGTTCTACTCCTCAAGCTGGCGCTATCATGGTTTGGGGTAAACAAGGTGGAGCTGGTCACGTTGCTATTGTAGAAAAGGTTATATCTAGTGATGAAGTCATGACCTCTGAATCTGGATATAATTCTTATGCATTTAGAAACAAGAATCGTAAGAAGGGTAATGGAAATTGGGGATCTAATTCTCCTTATTATTTCAAGGGATTTGTTTATAATCCTGCTGTTCAAGATTATTATGCTACTCATTCTACTTCTGGCTCTACTAGTAAGAATGCTAAAACTATCTGGCAGAGACTTAAGACTAAGGGAATGTCTGAAAATGGTATTGCTGGTCTTATGGGATGCTGGAAGAATGAATCGAATTTTAACCCCATTAATTTGGAGAATAAATTCGAAAAGAAGTATGGTAATGATCAGCAATACACTCAGTACGTTGATACAAATAATAAATGGCCTGATTCTCCTAATGATCATGTCGGATATGGTTTGGCTCAATGGACAGGTGCAAATGGAAATGCTACTTCTGGTAATCGTAAGCATAATCTACTTGCATACGCTAAGAGTAAAGGAACATCTGTTGGTGATCTGAATACTCAGGTTGATTTTGCTTATGATGAGGTCAAGAATAATTATCCTAAGGCTTATAGTGCATTGATGAGTGCTTCTAGTCCTTCGGATGGTGCTGCAGCAGCTCTTGGACTTTATGAAATGCCTGGTTGGGGTGTTGATAGAGCTAAGAGAGATACTAAGTATTATCCGAAACGTAATCAAGCTGCAAATGAGCTTTACAACTCTCTACATGGAACTGCTACTCTTACCGGTACGATTGGTGGTTCTGGTAGTGCACTTGATACATTGGATAAAGAGGCTCAAGCAATTGAAGCTTCTAGAAGAAACTCTGTATCTAAGAAACCTATTCCTGTTTCTTATGACTTTACTAAGTCTAAGAATACAGCAAAGAAATTCTCTATTAAGAAGAAAGCAATTTCTAGAGGTTCTGCATCTGATATACCTGAGAATCAAGACATCAATACTTCTTCTATGAGTAATGATGAACTTATGCAGGCTATTATACAGTATCTACAGCAAATTGCTAATAATACTTCCAATAATAATACTCTACCTGCAATTCAAAGTATCTTGAGTGGAATTATCTCGAATATGGGTAGCCTTGCTCAACTAGCAACTTCTGCTGCTTCTAGTGGTGGAAATCTATCTGATAAAGCTGCTCAAATGAAAGATAATATCGAACAAGAACTGAATGCAATGAGATCTAAAATGGAAGCATTAGCATCTACTCCGTAAATATTTAATGGGAGTTGGGTGTAATAGCCCAACTCCCTATTAATATTTTATCTGAAAGGAGAATAATATTATGGCAGTCGTAAGCACAGTTGGTGGAACACTAGAAGTGCCTGAATTCACAGAAGATGAAAGGGCTGGAATGTCGGCTAATGAACTTACAGAAACTGAAAAGTTTCTTGGAGATATTCAGAAAACTACCCAACAACCTAATTTCCATTCTATGTCTACTAATATTGCTGGTATATTTGGAATGCCTTACCAGTTTTCTGATTATGTAGATCCTTGTATTAAGCTAAATGGAAAAGATACTCATATTGGACGTAAGTTTAATGAAAAAATATTTTCCATTATGCCTATTCTATTTTTGACTCCTGGTGAACCTAAATTTATGGCTGACTATGGAAATAAAAAATATAAAGCTGTAAAGCAACAGACAGCTGCTAGACTTGCTGGTATGCTAGATGATCCTGGTGATGATGAGTCTAATGAATATGATGAAGGAAGATATTATTCTTTTGAATCCAACTTTCAAGAATATAAAAAGTATGCTAATGTTTCTTTAAGAGCACTAGCTCTATATATGGGAATTGATAAAGTCAGAATACCTGTTCCTGGTGGAAATAAAACTGTTAAATTAGGAAAGCTTAATATAGAAGATTTTCTTAATAGTAGTTTTGCAAAACTATTTGGGTCTCAAGTAACAGTTCCTTTTTTCCTTGATGCAGAAACTGCTATAAGTGAATCATTCTCTAATGGAACTACTGAATCTGCACTTTCTCAAACTGTAAATCAATTTTCTCAGAATGCTAGAGAAATTCAATTTATTATGGGATCTAAAGACTTTGGTGGATTAATGGGAAATGTTCAAGATGCAGTTACTGATGTTTCTCAAGCAGTTACTGGAGCAATGTCTGGCATTAGTGATGCTCTTATGGGAAAAAATATGATTAGTAGGGTTGCTGGAGAATTGACTACTATTGTTACTGGTGGTAAGATCGTTTTCCCTGAGATCTGGTCAGATTCTGATTATGATAGATCTTATGATATTAATATTAAACTCAGATCTCCTGACCCTGATCCTGTAAGTATATTCCTTAATGTTTATATGCCTATAGTTCTTTTGGTCTCTATGACAGCTCCTAGACAGATTGGAAATAGCTCTAATTCTTATGAAGCACCTTTCATTGTAAGAGCGACTTATAAATCTATCTTTAGCTGTGATATGGGAATTATTACTAGCCTATCTATTAATAAAGGTGGATCTGGTAACTGGAACTCTATGGGTATGCCTACATCTGCAGATGTCACTATTAGTCTAAAAGATCTTTATGGATCTATGCAAATTTCTAAGAGAATGGGTCTATTGACAAATACTGCTCAGATGGATTATCTTGCTACAATGGCTGGTGTAGACCTTAATGAATTTGAGCCTACACGACAAATTAGACTTGCATCTCAAATCATTGGTAATACATTTAATGATTGGGGTGATTATGCATGGGGTGGTATTAAAGCAACAGCAAATAAAGCTGGTGGTAAAATATTCTCTAGATTTACAGACACAAGATATTTGACATAAATAATGTCCAGAAGGTATTTAATACCTTCTGGATTTTTAATTTAATATTGGAAATAAATGGATATTATAAAAATGAATATAAAGGAGGATATTCAAATAAATATGAATAATTCGTTTTAGATCAATTATATAATAAAGGAGTTGCATATGGATTATAATAGACCTGGTAAGCATAATCTTGAAGATTTATATTATTCACTTGATGTTTATTGCTCTGATAATTTTTATCTATTTGATAATGTACCAAGTGTAATAAGAGTATATGGAATGGAGGGATTTGTAGATCCGCATATTCATATTTGCACAGATGGTCGTCCAGATATATGTATTAAGCTTTATACAAATGAATATTTTGGAAGGCCAACTACTATTTTAAATACAAATCAATGTAGTATCTTAAATGAGTTTATTAATAGCCATTGGGATGAATTAATAGATGCATGGGATTCTAGTGATGGAAATATTGTATATTCTAAATGGGAAAGTGTTAATACTTGTCCAAATTATCTATATATAGAATTGGATAAAAAGTTTAGTATTTTCATTTCTGATACAATTGATTTGCCATTTGGAATTGGGCATTTTAGCATTATTAATTCTAACCTTGATGGAATCTGTGTATCTATTGATGTTTCTGGATATAATACAATTTATATCGGTTTGATATCTAGAATTGCTATTATCAAGGATAATAAAATTGATAAATCATTTAGAAGTGAGATTTATGATGCAATTAATAATAAAATTAGGTGGAGAGCTCCAATAAGTAATCCATATCTATATTTGTATCAATATCTTATAATGCATTCAATGCATATTGGTATGAATGTAGGAAATGATTATCAAAAATATTATTACGATAATAAAAAGATTAAAATTATATATTAAGGAGAATTTTTATCATGGCTATATTTACTGAAGATTATTGTAATGAGTATCTAAATAATAAACCTGTTGTAATTGGTACGATTAGAATTCCGATTGAAGAAGCTATTACTGAAGATAAAATAAACAATCCTAAGAAATTCTCTCCATTGGAATCTTTACCTGGATATGATGATCTAGTGATTAAGGTTTGGCCAAATGATGATGGAAATATTCCTCATTTCCATGTAGAAAGATCTAATAAGTCTCATGATTGCGCAATAATGATCATGGATAATCAATACTTTTCTCATGGAATTCATGATGCTGAACTTTCAGGAAAAGGTCCCAAAATTTTAAATAAATGGCTGATGCAAGTTAGGAATGGAAAGACTCCATGGGATGCAATTAAAGAGGCATGGCAAAAGTCTAATGCAAGAAATGGTAAAGTTCCTGATGATTGGCCTCAGCCCGATTATTCTTATATTAAGCCTTATAAGGGCTAAATAATGTACAGGAGGAGTAGGATACTAATATCCTTACTCCTCTTTATTTTTTTTTATTTTTAAATTAGCGATAACGGTACAATAAAGAATTTCTGAAAGGAGGTGTGTTTCTTTTGAGTAAATCTAGAAAAGAAAAATCAGAAGAATATGATCAAAAATATGGATGTATTCCAAGAGATAATGACGAACGATTAGCTTGGCTAATTGATCAATTCAAATTATCTCCAGTAAGAATGAATGATATTATTGAGAAGAAAAGAAATATGGAAACTTTTCTTCAATATTATGAATATAAACTCATTCTGTATGAAGATCCAGAAGGTGCTAAGAGACCTAGATTTAGATTAGTAAATAGAAAGAATTATATGAACGTAGCAATTCAAGCAAAAGATTTCGTTCATGTATATTCTCCTAATGCTGCAGATGATCATAGATTTATGCATAGATTAGTGGATCAAGAGTTAATTCAGTTAAATGGACTCATTTCTACACCTATGCAAGTATCAATAAACACATTTTCGCGTACACCGTCTTATTTCAATCAAGCAGATACTATACTTGCCGAAATTGGTCTTCATAGACCAATGCAGAAGCCAGATGTAGACAATATTGAGAAAAAATATTATGATGCATTCAATTATAATATTTGGCTAGATGATAGTCTTATTATAGATGCAGACATACATAAATATTATTCAGTATTGCCAAGACTTGAAATATATATTCGATATTTAAATTATATTACCAATGCTTATCAATATAATCAGATAATCAATAGAAAAGATTATAAACCTGAATTTGGTGTAAGTTATCTAGATAGCATGGGTAATCCAGTATAGGAGTGAATTATAATGGCTATTCCTTTTAGTAAAAGTGCTCTCAGAAATGAAAAAGATAAAATGGCTAAAGAACTATATGAACAGAAAAAAGCAGCTATAAATAATAATACTCATACTTATGATGAGGATACATCTTCTCTAAGTGGAACAGCTACTGAATTTAAATTTAGAAAGAATCCAGTAGATGAAGATAAATCTACTGTTCTATCTAAGAATATTCAGTGTGCTAAAGCAGACAAAGGTAAGTTGCCTATTTCTTTGGTTCCGATGTTTATTATCAAATGTATTGCAGCTATTCGTAAGTATGGTGAAGAAAAATACCATGCTCCTAATAACTGGGTTCTAGTAGACAAACAAAGATATGTAGATGCAATGTGGAGGCATCTAATTGCATATCAAGAGGGAGAAATATATGATAAAGAATCTGGTCTTCCTCATCTCTGGCATGCTGCCTGTAATATGGCATTTATCCTTGAAATGGAATCTCCTGATTGGGATGTCCGTAAACAACAGCTAATTGCATCTGATCCTAAACTGCAGGAACAGCTGAAGAAATATATGGAGGATAATAAGTAAATGAACGCAACTTATACTGATGAGATTACTAGTATGATTAGTAATCTTCGAAATAGTATTTATAACTCCGATGCTTTTATTCAGAATACTATTAATAAGCTAAATGTTTCTGGATATAATCCTGTATTTAGCTATGATCCTGCTGGTGGTATTAATATCCTAATTACTATTGATGGCTTTAATATTAATGCTATCAATGAGTATATCATTGAGATTAAATCTGCTATCTATTCTGCTATTCGAATTGTTAATCCTGATATGACTATTACTAATGATATTCTTAGTATTCTATTCAATATAATCTATGCAGGAAATAATACATTAATGGTGAAGCTATGAAACTTATTGCATCTAAAGGTTCTAAAACTAAAGCATTCCATTATGCCTATTGCAAATGTGCTAAGAATATTAAGAGTAGTAATATTATAGAATTTAACAGTATTGATGAAGCAGAAGAACAAGGATATTATCAATGCCCTATATGCTCTAGAATTATTGTAAAATATAATGAAGATAGAGTAAATATAGATAATTATTTATGCTCTCATTATCTGAAAATGTATATTGAAGGTGGATCGATGTACATTGATAATGTATTTTCTTCTTGGAAAATATGTGCAAGACCTAAAGCAATGGATCTTATGCTATATCATGCAAATACTGAAAATTATGGTGAGCTACCAATTAAGAATGGCCATCTAATTCATCATTATCATATTCAGAAATATCGTGGTAAATCTGATATTCTGAGTATGCTAAAATATATTGTAGCTCATGATAAGTATAAGGTAAAAGTTCTAAATGATTTTAGAAGACTTCCTTGCCATACTCATAAACAGAGACTTATTCATGATGCAGAGATGAAAAAGTCTCGTAAACTCCAAGAAGTATACAAGAGAAACTTTATTCTTAAAGTAAAGCTAGAATCTGATGAATAAGAATAGGAGTAGATCGTAATGATCTACTCCTTTTATTTTATTTCAAATAGATATTATAAAATTGATAAGAATGAAATCTCTTATCAAAAAATATTAAAAAGAAAGAAGAGAAATATTATATGAGTAAGAAGTTAGATTTAAATGACTTTATTGGTAAAAAATATGGATGCTTAACTATTATTGGAATTGCAGAACCGAATACATCTGTTAGGCAATCAAAAGTAAAAGTTAAATGTGATTGTGGAAATGAATCTGTTAAAGTGTTAGAAAATGTGTTACATTCACTTAGCAGATGCTCAAAAGAGTGTGGAATATTTGCTGATGATCAAATCATAAAAATGGTAGATAAATATATTGGCAAAAAATACAATCATTTAACAATACGATCATTTGTAAGAAAAATAGAAAATCCTTCTTACAGTGACTGTTATGGTGCAAAACGGTATATTGTAAGATGCAAATGCGATTGTGGTCGGACGATAGATCTTAATTTATATAGCGTTATTTATGGAGTTAAAACTACATGCGGGCAATGTAGGCTTTCAATAGTAAGGCATTTAGAATCTCGTAATAAAGATAACGATCCAGTTGTATCAAAATTATATGGTATATATAATCATATGGTTAAGCATGCTCGCACGTCCACAGGATTTCTCTCTAAAGAATGGTTCAATGATAAAGATCCTGTACCTGCTATTCATAACTTTATGAATTATTGTAGACCACTATATGAAAAGACTATGAATGATGGTAATAATAAAAATGTTTTTATTCATAGGATAGACATCAATAAGCCATTAGGACCTGATAATGTATATTTTGATCACCATATATTTAATATTCATTATTCTGGTAGAGTGTATTATTAAAAAAATAAGGCCGAGTGGACTAAATATCCACCCGGCTTTATTTTTTTTAATACTTAATAGACTTCAGTGTATCTTCAATGTACTTATTATCAACCTTTTCCAGTTGAATAGTACCAATAGTTTCCAGCAAAGAATACATGCAGCGAGCAGATTCAACAATAGAATCCATATTCAGCTTGCCATTCTCATCAATCAGAGAACCCTTTGCATCCTTATTCTTAACAGCTGCTTCAGACAGGTTACGAACCATACGATCAAAGACACTACGATAGCCTTCATGTTGAATCTTGTAGATCTTATCTTTAGCAATACGAGTTTCAGATTCCTCTACACTCTCAGCATAATCATTATCATTAGTATCCTTAGCCATCTGAACACGATCAGCAGTCTGCTTTAGAACAGTCTTTACATTCTCCTTATCCTGCTGGTTTCTATTAACAAAATTCTCTTCTGCATTAGAAACACGCATTCTAATAAGGTTAGTGATATCGTCAACGTCTTCAGTATTATCGACATCCTTCCAGAAATCATCAAGACTTCCAGAATCAATATACTGAGTATCTTCATCACGAGTAGCATCCTCAGTAATAGTCTTATAATGACTATTAATTTCAGACCAGCAAGTACGCAGGAATCCATTCTCAGAGAAACGCATATTCTTTAGCAGAGTAGTTTCTCCAACCTCGGAGATATAATTCTCAATAAGATTCTCACAAATAGAATACTCACGATGAGTATAGTTGGGAATAGAACCAACACAGAGTTCCATAAGCATCTTTTTAATCAGAGACTTCTTTACATTAGCCTTGAATTCGAAGAGCTTATCCACACTCTTATTGAATGCTATCTTCTGATTTTCTTCTTCAACAATATGCTGATTAAATTCATTAATGGACTTTTGGCGAGCAAGCTTTGCTGCTTCTTCCTTAGCCTTACGCTGTTCAGCAAGATACTGACGATCTTCTCTAAGACTCATTGTATAATCCTCCTAGATTTATTATTAAATTTCAGAAACATAGATATTGATATCAGGAGCTGTAGTTCCATCCTTTTCAAGAACATTATTTACATTCAAGAATTCAGGAGCAACATGAATAGGAATCTTAGAATCATCCAGCTTATAAATATGCTGGACATCTGCACCATAATCATTAAACCCTAGATACTCGAAATAAGTAATTTGTTCTTTATAGTTAGTAGTAATCTGTGTAACCAGATTAGGAATATGCAGCTCACTAAGATCATTAAGATCTTCAATGTAATCCTTAATTTCTTGTACAATATTTCCCTTAGTATAAGAATCATTATCTGCAACCAATTTGACTCTGAAGTATAGAGATAGATTAACCTTATTAATGAATTCAATATTGTCATCGAGCAGACCATTATTGTCTTTATCTTTGATAATATAGAATGTCTTAGAAGGCCCATAAGTATTGAACAGCTTAAAGTCAATTCCGAAAGAATTTTCGAGTCTAATCAGAGCAGATTCGATATATGCTTTTCTATAATTCAAAGCATTGATTGCAGATTGTACAAGAGCTTCATCTTGCGTATAATCATATCCAATCATCGGAACGGATGCTACATAATAGCCTTTAAGATCCATAGTAGTTGCACTAGTATCAGATTCAGCCTTTTTCACATCGGTTCCATAAGGCTTAACTCTAGATCCCATAATTTCAGAATAGTTATGATACATCGTAACACCATTGACAACGTCATAGGTATTAGTCAATGTCCAATTTCTCAAACCAGGGCAAATAGAATCGAAACCATTTCTTGAATATGTTCCACTAGTATCAGGAATTGCTACTAGAGTGTAAATCTTCATTTCCGTAGTAGGATTGAAGAATCCATATTCAGTTGTAGCAGGCTGAGTGCTAGTAGCAGTCAGAATAGTAGGTGTATCAGTAGTTTTGTCAGTATAAGCAATTTGAATATCACCAGAAAAATCAGTGAGAGAAATTACTTTATAATCAATGATCTTTTCATCTTCATCCTTAATAGGAATTAGAGTAAGAGCACTATTATTACTGACTACCATAGTATCAAACTCTGTAGGAACTTTGATTCCTAGAGTATTTAGAATAGCAGATAGAGTAACTATTGCACCATTGTTTAGAGTATACTTTGTATCTTTATTACTTTCTCCAGTAATAGTGACAATATATTCATTCTGACCACAGACTTGTACATTAGTCAGTCTAATATTATTGTCTTGATCAAAGATATCTTCTGCATTAAATTGCTGAGTAAAAGTGAAAGAGTAGTTACTCTTATCAAAAGACTCTAGATTCAATGCTCTATATCTATAATCAATATTATTACGTCTAAAGACAACAAATGCTTTGATAAGAGGAACAACCTCATCATCTTCACCTTCAGGAATAACACCAAGATCATCCTGAACAGATTGCATAAGCTCGATTCTTAAAGTATACTTATCTTTTTTATCTTCACAGAAAGGTCTATTCCAATTAATATTTGTAGAAATAAATTGGATATTAGATTTATCATTTATATAATCGAAATGCAGATAAGGATTCTCTTCCATAGACATCATATAGAATGCGGAATATAGACGATATCCATTAATATTAATTGCATAGGGATTAGTATAAACAAATCCACGTTTTCCTTCCATAGAAGTTTCAGTAGGTTCATGCTGATAGTTTTTATCTCCGTACTTGAGATAATTACTAAATGGCAGATAATCCAAACCTCTAGAAAGTTTAATAATAATCTTAGGATTATAATTATAGCTAGTAGATCGATAGCTAATCTTATAAGTAATCTGTGTATTGTTTGTAACAGAATTAATCTTATTGACTACTTCGATCTTAGGTACATAGGTAATATGAATATCTTTCTTAGTCTGTACTGCACCCTCAGTAACATACATACCATTTTCAATAGCATATACATCTTGAGTTAGATTAATAGTATAAAGCTTACTATCAATAACTACATTCAGACTAATAGGTTTATCATCACCAAATTGCTTAGCAATAGTAATGATATATTCATTACCTCTCATACGATTAGTAGGCTTCTCGGGATCATCAGGATCACCTTCAGCATATTCTACTCCATCGACGATATAATACCAATTGTTCTGAGGACGATCTTCGATAGCAGGAAGTTCATCTTCTTTAACAACATTCAGGCTATAATCATTCTTATCATCAGATTCTTGTTGTTCTGCTCCATTAGGAACTCTAGTAGAACTAACGATACCCATGTACCATTCATTTTCTTTACGATCTTTCAAAGCAGGCATATCCTTTTCAGAAGTAACTTTAAGATCATAATTATCTAGAGTTCCAGCAGGTTTAGTAGAAGCATCTTGATCAGTTTGCTCTACTTCCATTTCTCTGTAGAACCATTCATTCTTTTCTCGAATGCTTACAGGAGGAATAGTCTCATCTGTAACAACACTGAGCTTATAAGGCTTATTAGTTTCACTTTCAGATGGAACTCCTGCTTCAGGATCATTAGGATCCATGATAAGAGGTTTATCTATTGTACCATTAGGAGTTACTGTTACATAATCAGTATTAGAAGATTTACAATCAGAAATCTCACCAGAAAAATCTAGTGCACTTAGAACAGTAGACAGATTCACCTTAAGATTCTGAACGAGATTATACTGATTGGACCCATATTTGAAATATGTAATGCCATTAGATTTATCATTCAATCTACGAACGATACCAAAAGTAATCTTAGTATCTTTGGGAAGATCTGTGATAACAATAGGTAGGCTACTAAAATGTCTAGTGATCCCATCCACTGTGTAATATGCATCAACAAAATCTAGATTAGAAAGATACTTATCTCTTGCTTGAATGATAGAATTATCATTCTGAGTAATATATTCAGTAGTGTAGACATATTTCTTACCTACGCCCATTTGAATATAATCTTCTACTTGCTGAGAAGGAGTAGACTCATCTTTCTCATAAGTAAATTTGCCGTCAAGAGATCCTGTAGTAGTATCAGGAAATATATGAGTAGCAGAATTACATCCTCCAATTTCTACAGTAGTAGAAAATTGTTTCTTTTCTTCTTCTGTAATTTCAATAGTGAAATTACTTTCCACTATATCTCCACGAGAAACAGAAGGTCCAGTGAATTCATATCCATTACCTAGGATAGGCATTTCATTAATATATCCTACTCCATCTGTTCCAAGTTTAAAACAAGTTCCAGCAGGCAATAGATATCTAGGAGAATCTACTTCATTAATTCTAGACTCAATTAGAGCATCAATAGGAACTTTAATATCAATAGTATTAGAAGGAATGATGTCTCCATTTGTATCTTTTGCTACAAAGTAAGCATAATAGACACGTTCAATCTGATTATCAATCTTCTTTTGAATGACAATTCTACCATAATCAGAATCAAGCATTCCAAAGTAGTTATTCAGATCTGTAATAGTAGTAAGAGATCCTCTAGACAAAGCTTCTTTAGGAATAATTCCTTGAAGTTCTTTCTTAGATTTTCTATCAATACCACCAGAAGAATTACTAATAGGAGTAATCAAGCAAGTGATATTCTTATAGTTATAATTACTCGATTCAAGAGTAGCATAGACATCTTTACCATAAGTAAAGTTTCCACTAGCACCTTGACAAGTCTTTACTAGGCATTCAACAGTAGCATTTAGACCAGGCATATAGGACTGCCGGTCAAAACGAACTCTGATAAGATTAGTATCAATATATTGATACCAGCAGTAATACTGAGCATTTACATCATCAGGAACTGCACTGCCCTCAAAGACTGGAGTAATATAATAATCTTGATCAGATTCTTTAGAATGAATTTCGAAATAAGCCAATTGATTGGTAAACTCAAAATTCATAGTCTTATTATCAATGATATTAGAAGTAACCAATTTCTTAGAAACTACATTATGCTCAACCTGAGCAAGGATTGCTGTTAAGTAAATATAGTTCTCATGATTTACGTTAACAACTGTAGGAGGGCTAAGATATTGGTTAGCAGAGGTAATAGTAGATGTAGGCACATCTCTATTTGCAGGAATGTCATATTGAGCAGTATAAGTATTAGTAGCTTTCTTCTCAATATAAATTCTTTTTAGCTTAATATCATATTCCAGATGAAACTCATAATCACCAATCATTAGAGGACAGTCTCTATCAATTGTGAAAATATTATTTTCATCAAAGTAATCGGTAATATCAGATTCTTTTAGAGCTAGAAATGCTGTCATCTTTGCAGGAACTGCATTGATGTTTTCGATATTCATCATTATTGCATGAGTAATGACATTTCTTTCTAGTCTTGCTCTAGAGGGAAAGACTTCGTTACACAATTCTCCAGTCATCTGAACTTGTGTCTGAAGTCTTTTTGCTTCTAGAGCACCAAGATATCCATATGTACCAATTGCTAAGGTTTCTTCATTTTCATCTGGAAGAAATACTGACTTAACATCTTCAACCAGTCTAGACAGGTTGTAGATATCAGAGTTGACTGTTTTCTTTGCCATCTGAAATTCTCCTTATCAATTTTATTTTTTGCCATACCATCTAAGACGATATTTTGCTCTTTCATCTGTAGCTAATTTTCTACCATCAACAAGAGCAGCAACTGGTAATGTACCATCTATTCTTTCAGTGGCTCCAATATTATAGGTAGTTTTACCGATTTTTTGAGTAGAGCCACCGAGACTAATAGAAGTATCATAACTATGATTTCTACCATATAGCATATCAGATTTTCTGTTTTGACGAATAACTGGTAACCAGTTATTTTTGTTAAGTCCATGCTTAGACATAACTCTATTCATCAAAGTATTAAATTGATATAGAATAGTAGGAGTCATATCTTCGATAAACGCTGCATCAAAGCTAACAGAGAAAGTTAAGCCGTCAGAAAAAGATGCATCCTGAAATGCATCTCTAGGACAAGATGTTGGGTATACACCCCATAAATATGCCCAGTAGATTAGGGTTTCCATATCTTCATCTACAATGAATTTGTATATGCCCATTGTATTATGAAGCTTTTTGTATTGATAATATTTCATATCTGGAGGAGTTACCAAACCAGATTTTCTAGCAATATGATATTCAGAGTATGCTTTGAAGAATTGGTAAGTATTTAAACTTCTGTCATCTACAAATTCTAGAGAGAAAGTATAACTTTCATCAGAAGGTTCTGAATCTTGAAGATATTTGTAAGATGTACCATATATTGTAGCAGGGTTATCCATAGTTTGAGCACTAGAAGAATCTAGAGGTAAGCTACTATTAACAGAGAAACTTAATAGATGGCTAAAAGGATCTGGATTATAAACAGCACTCATTTGAAGCTCTTTAATAACATCTGGATTTGTATTAAGCAAACCAGAGAAATATGGAGCAGAAGTTAATTGAGGATTTAATCTCAATCCATTGTTAGAAATAACTCTAGATTTTTGAAATCCTCCCATTGTATATAATGTATCAGCTTGTGATTTTCCATATGGTATACATATATGAAGATCAGGTTTCACAAAGAAAAGGTATTCTCTTCCTCCGTTGAGTCTTCCATATGGATCAAGGACTCTACCAAATCTAGAATACTTATTAAACTTAGCATTGTTAATATCCTTTTTAGAATATAATCCTTGAGAATTTAACAGCTCATCAGTTACATAAGTAGACGCTTTGGCATTACCACGATCATTAAGTTCTCCATATTGGATAGACTCTTTCGTGTATTGACTAGACAATACTCTTACCTCCTTTTCTTATATAATAAATATTATACGGATGTTCCAGTACTAACATTATAGAGCCAAATTCGGATATAAAAAGATATTATAAACTTGAGAGAGTATGGAAACGTATTTTCTCAAATAAAATAAAAGAGGTTGGTAAAAATGGAAATCTGTATTGAATCTATCTTCAGAGATGCAATCCCCTATGTAGTAGACACGGTAGTATATACCGCCTACGATGCAGGACGCAGATTCGTAGGTAATTATGATAAGCGCCGTGACGTAGGATTTACCCCTTGGCCTTCTGTAAAGGGTTCTTTCCAAGAGACTAAGCGGTATTATTGTGATACTATCATGGGAAGAACATTTATCGAAGATAAAGCAACCGTATATTTTGTTAATGGAAGGAAGGCAAAATAATGGATGGAGTAATTGTGATTAGTCCTATTCTCGAGAGTGCAATGAAAAGCACTGCAGTAGAGAAAACTAAAAACAGATTTATTGAACTTTCTGCAGAAGATCCAAGAGTTGAAGAAGCAATTGATGAGATGTATAAATCATTTGCTTTTGTGGATGGAAATTTTAATAATGGTAATTACAATAGGAATGCTAAAGTAAATCTTGAAAATGTAGAAGGATATATTCGTGGTAGCAGATTAAAAGAGTTAATGGAAATCTGCGAATATTCTATCGTAATCAATAAAGAAGACGGTAAAGAATATGTATCATCAATTAATAAAGAAAGCATTGAAAATATTAATGATGCACATGAGTATATCTTTTATATATATAAAGATACTATCACTGTTGCTGATATGACTTTATATGCTGAATTAAAATATAAGGCAAGCATCAAAGGAGGAAAGAGCAATAAAAGATGGATATCTACAAAGAATAATAAGCTTACGAATAAAGCTAGAAATAGACTTTATAAATCTATGGTATTTATGGATGCATGCTATGATGATGTAACAGATAAAACAAACTGTACATCTTTATTTAGAAAGCCTATTAAAGGTAAGCTTTGTAAGAAATATTTAAGGCATTGTAAATATCCTGGATCTGGCGGAAGTTTTGAAAATACGGAAGATAATAGATACTATGTTTTGGTAAAATATTATGATGCATTGGAAATCAGTGAAGTGTATCATCTTTATGGAGAGATTCATGGTGAATTTAGAGTAATCTATTAATCAAGCAAAAGTGCTCTGGAGCCCAGAAATGGCTCCAGAGCATTATTTTTTATTTTTTAACATTAGTATAATACTTGGTATTATACCTAAAAAGGAGGTTTTACAGATGGGGAATACTCTTCATGAAGCCGGTAGTGATACTGTAGATACTATTGTTCAGATCGCTAAAGGACTTAGCAATGTTGCTACAAATAAAGTTGCTAATAAGAGTGAATATTCTTATTCCTCTATTGCAAATGCAGCATCTAAGTTGATTGCTGTTTTTCCTGTTCTTACTAGTCGTACTGTAAGCTTCGATACTGCACGTATGACTTCTAAGTATATTGAACAAATTTCCTGTCAATTCTTCATGTTTGCTCTACAGCAAGCAAATATTAGTAATGCAAAAGATGGTATTACATATCTAAGACAATTTCATCAAAACCTAAATATGGGCGATGATAATACAGATGCTGTTATTGCAGCTATGCAGTCTTGGATTGATGCATATACTAAGGGTACACAAGAAAGTACCACATTTGCTGATGCTTTGAATAATGAAGTTCTTAGTGAAGCAATGGTAGATCCTTTTATGATGCAATCTGATGATGTTAAGATCAGTGCTTCTGATATGAGAGAGCTAATGCATGCTATGCAAGAGAGTGCAAATATTCAGTTCTATGATACTAAGCTGAATCCTCTTTCTATTGACGATTACGTTGTTAGAGAATTTGCTAGCGGTGACTATAGAGTCACTGTTTCTCCTTATATTCTAAATGAAGCTAAGGCTAATAAGAGGAAAGCAAATAATTCTTATAATGAAAATAAAGAGCAGCATCGCCATGAAGAAGAGATGAATAAGATCTTGAATGATCGAATGAAGACTTATCAAAAGGCTCAGTCCGAAAGAGATAAGCAGGATGCTGAAAATGAAAAGCAGCAAAAAGAAGATCAGAAAAGTACAAGTAGAGACAATGATTGGCGAGATGCAAATAGAATGCATAATAATACTGCATTCCTAAAAGATCAAGATATTAAGAAGATGAATGATGCTCTTCCTTCTATTTTGATTGTTAAATTCTATCAGAAGAATAGTGACGGTGGAGTTTCTGGTGTTGCTACTGAATTCATTATTGGTGTTAAGTCTAAAGTTGTTCCTATTACTACTACAGAGATTCTTCGCCGTATTATGAATGATAATAAGGATGGTCAGAAATTCCTTAAGTTCATGAGAGTTATTACTGGTGAGCTAAAAGCTTCTGATGTTCTTTTGGGATTGTCTCGTATTACTGACGATGTCAAGTCTTATAAGGTTAAGGGAGCTCGTGGTGATATTTGGACTCTACTGCAGAATCGTGCAGTAGCAGCCAAAGAACAAGTTCGCTCTGGTAAGCATAATGACTTTTCTGCTATCACTACAGTTCTGATTTCTCAGCAAGATGCTGATGAACTGTATCGTGAAGAGAACTTTGATATCAATGATCCCAAGAATGCTATTCACTTTATGCAATCCTATAATCTAATGGGATTTGCTATTGCTGATGATTCTAATGAAGTTCTTCATTTGCTACTAGACAATGGTAGTAAGAATTTTGAAGACATTTCTTATAGAATGCTTGAGAGAGAAACTCAAGATAGTACTTATAAGAAGCTAATCAATCTGATGGCAGCTTCTAAGTAAGAGAAAGGAGAGATACAAATATGATCACTAATGCTGACTATATGCAGATCGTAAGTGAAGCATATGATCTATCTGATCCTTATATTAAGAAGAAAGTTATCTTCTGTAATGAAGCAAAGCGTCAAGAAAATATTGAGAATATTGTTGGTAGACTTTATACTCATATTAAGAATGACGTTACTGGAATTGATTTTGGTACTATTCCTAGATCTAAAGGAATTATTACTAAGATTGATAATTATAATGGCCTTATTGATTGTATTAATAGCATTCATGATCTGGTTAAGAGCTATAATCAACCTACTAAAAGTGTAGATGAACTAACTACAGCTATTAATAATATTAAGAATAGAGAAAGAGTATTTACTAAGGCTTTTACTCTTAATATTGAATTCCCAATTATGCTATATAATATGACAGTAACTGCCATTGTAAGTGCTACTTCCCTATTGATGAGCTCTAGTGTAGAATTCATTAAGAATGGTCATGATTCTTTTACTACTTCTCTAGACAAGGTTGGCTATGTGAAATCTAAGGATCACCTTATGATTGAATATGTAAGTCAATTCAATAGAAACTGTGCAAATGGTACTATTGATAAGCTTGTCAATAGTTGTATTAAGAATAATATTACTAATACTAATGAATCTACCATTGTAGATGCTCAGAACGTAAATAGTGTTAACGAGGGAATCTTTTGGAAAGATAATGATGATGGTACCAAGACTCCTACTGCAGCAACCGCAATTACTGGCGTAATTATGGGTGCTGGAGCTAAATATATAATTCCTGCTATTGCAAGTAGTCCTCTTGGTATTTTTATCACTGCTGTTATTGGTGCTGGTATTACAGCAGTTCTTTTCCTATTCTTGTTTAGAAAAGTTGCATTCTTTGTTCTTAAGACACGTATGGATATCTCTGATTGGTTTGAGATTCAAGCAAATTATCTTCAGATTAATGCTGAAAATCTTAAGTATCGTGATGATCCTAAGGGTGATGACCATAAGAAGAAAGTCTATGATGCTCAGATGAAATGGGTTGATAGATTCAAGAAAATTGCTAATAAACTAGCACTCACTGATTCTAAAGCAAGAAAAGAAACTAATGATAATGATAGAAACGAGTCACACCATTATGAAGATGATGAATCTGATAATGGTGGATTATTCTAATTTATAAAATAAAAACTTGAGATAGATTCCAAAAGAATCTATCTCATTTCACAAAAAATAATCCCGATATAATCGGGGGGGGGGTAAAACAATGATTGTTTGTACTGAATCTTATGGAGATAAATTTGTCAAAGATCTTAGTAATATTTCTGATATTAGTATTGAAGAAGCATGTGGCCAATTGCAGGCAAGTGTATCTGATGCATTAGCAGAAATGAATATGAGTATTATTCTTGCTGAAGCAGAAGGAGAAAGTAGTACCGCTCTTACAGTTGGAAGTAAGCTTTACAATATGACTGCAACTGAAACAGATGCTAAAAAGTCTGTTGTAGGAAATATCAAAGAAAAGGTTTTTCATATCATTGATAAAGTTTCTAGTGAAATTGCAAAGCTTTGGGATAAGCTTGTTAATTGGTTTAGAATGGAAATTGAAGCCAATGTGCAAGCGTATAAGCAGCAAAAGGCAGCATATTTTAATTATCAACTAATTTATGATGATTTTAGGAGATTTGATAAGCCTGAAATTCATTTTGACAAATATGTTGATTCTGATGGAATTGGAAAACTGGATAATACAATTACAGCAATTAAAAAAGATTTTATAGCAAGCGGAGCTAGATCTTCTGATAAGTTAACATCAGAAAATATTAAAGATACTGTTAAAGGCATATTTAATAAGCTGAAGATTGTCAAAGAAGATTATACAATGACTCCACTTCCTGTCGATTTTCTCAAAAGTGCAATTGCTGTATACGATATTAAGAAAGCATCGTCTAGCGTTTTTAAGAATATTCTTGATACAAAATCTATTATCAATGAAGAATTTAGAAAACTAAAGAACAAGACTAGGGATCAATACGAAGACGTTTCTCAAAGAAGAGAATTCATGAATGAAGTAAATCTTACTTCTAGAATGTACTCTATGTTTACCTCTGAGGCAATTAAGGTATATCATATTTTTTATGATTGCGCATATAAGATTTGCAAAGGATGCGTTACTAATTATAGAGAGTATTTGAGAATTACATATACTGATAAAGAAAAAGAGAAAAATAAATTTGATACGATGTAACTCTATAATAAATCTCAGGAAAGGAGAATTTATACAATGAGTATTTTTGAAGATCTTCTTCATGAAGATACTTGGCATAAGGATGAACCTAATGATACCTGGGATGATGACCAGGCACAGAATATGTCTAATGATGAAGATAAGAACGATGACAATGTGAATGAGAGCGCATTTGATTCTATCTTTAATGAATCTGATGATGGTTCTGGATTTGATGGATTTGGTGTCGATAAAATTGATCGACCTTCTAAATCTGGTCTAGTTACCGGAGTAGATGCAGCAACTAAGTTTGCTAATGCTACAGATGGTGGTCTGGATTGTTCTATTGATTTGTCGTACGATGCTTTTGGTGAATCTGACAACTCTGGGTTCGAAAAGGACGCGAGTCTAGTGATGGAAGATGGATCTGAAAGTATTCCTGTTGATCCAACTACTATCCCTCATCATGATCTAGAAGATGACCAATATTCTGATAGTCTTGATGGCTCGGAGGTCGATGGAGCAAGTCCTGCTGAATTGGCTGCAGATGACGATAGTAGCTTTGGCGAATCTGCTACAGGATGGGACGATCTATATTAATTCTTTTCTTTACGATCGTAAATTTTAACTAAAGGAGAATAATTATGATTGTTAATGTTATTAATGGTCAGAGCTCTGGTATCTCTGAGTCTACTGGGCCTAATGTGTTTGAAGGCATGAGCTTGGCTGAAGCATGTGGTCAGCTGCAGGCTAACGTGTCTGATATTCTGAATGAGATGAATATGGGCATTCTGCTGAATGAGCATATGTATCTTCGTGAGAATGGTGAGGACATCCAGTATGTGAATGAGGCAGATACTAAGCTGAAGGATCGTATTGGCGGTGCTATTGATAATATCATTAAGCAGGTTTCTCAACTGTGGGATAGACTCGTTATCTGGATTCAGGATCGAGTCGAAGATGCTCGTATGGCATTTGCTCGTGCTGGTATTGATAAGAAGAAGGCAGAAGCTGCTAAGAGTGGATCTGTTGATAAGTGCCATGTGAAGTGGGTTGGTTCTGATAAAGTCGATAACCTCATTAAACTAATTAACGCTGGCGATGGTAACAATCTGGATGAGATTGATAAGAAAGATTACAATATCTCTGATTGGACTGAGACTAAGGATAAGCTCACCTCTGGCGAGATCACTGATGCATATAATACTGTTTTTGATACGAATAGAACCGTTCTTGGTAAGGTTCGTGCCGCTAAGAAGACCGCTATTGATGAGCTGAATAAGCAGAAGAAGGCTGCTACTTCTAGCAATAGCGATGATAAGGCTGATCAGATTAAGAGCATCAATGCAAATTCTCGTAAGATCTCTAAGATCAGTTCCTTTGCAATGAAGGTTTATCATACTCACGTTGAAGGCAGTATTCAGGCTCTGAAGGCTGCTGTTAAGCCTGAGAAGGCTGCAAAGGCTGTTGATCGTGCTGCTAAGGTTGGCAAGAAGTCTGATAAGGAAGCAACTTCCGAGTCTGCTATCTTCAATGACGATCGTTTCTTCAAGGCCTAATATGTCATAAAATTATCCCGTAGGATCTAAAATGATCCTACGGGATTTATTATTTTAATTATGCATACTCATAATCAGGTTCATTATATTTACTATCCCCACCATGGTTAATAATAGCTTTAAGAACTTTTGCACAAGATTTTAGATAATCTCTATATACAGAGATTTCTTCTTTACATATTTGAGTAGCAACTTGCGCCATATGCTTAATTTCGCTATCATTGCTTGTAGTATTGTTTTCCTCTTCATTATAAAAAGGATCTATATTCTTCTGATTTTTCATAGATTTAATATAATTATTTTTATTTTCTATAACCCCCGATACAAATTTAGATTTAGAATTAAAAATAATATTCCAAGCATTAATTCCAACTTGTTTCGTAATTTTATATTCATAATCTACACGTCTATATTTAGAAAAATATGTATGAATATCTTTATCTTTTAGATCAATATATTTATTCAATAGCCCATAGGATGCATTTTCTCTATTTCTTACTATTTTATCATACTGATCATCTGTTACAACAGTTCCTTTAATAGTAACAGTAAAATCTTCTTTCATATTATTAATTAGATTCCAAGATTTCTTTTTATCTATACCAATAGAAAGAAATTTCTTCATTACCATACTAGTGAAGTTTTGAATAAACTCAATAAACTTATCCCATAATTTAGATATTTGAGTAATGATCGATTCAATGATATTTTTAATTTTTGATCTATTTACATTATCTCCTTTATTGATAAACTCATCTTCACCATAGTGCCTAATATATGAACCACTGTCATCAACTTTTTCTTCATTCAATATAATATTTACATTTTCTGTAAACATATTAAATG
>ENA-ORNO01000215-ORNO01000215.1-human-gut-metagenome-genome-assembly--contig:-NODE-215-length-42055-cov-12.301238_pt1 | contig 42055 bp, 61 predicted proteins | sample MGYA00242117_ERZ509026 | MGnify/ENA primary metagenome ERZ509026 (study PRJEB26280, sample SAMEA2338710) | human gut metagenome | biome: human gut; feature: human-associated habitat; material: faeces... | reverse complement strand
AAAAAATCAAAGTAGCAAACCACAGAATAGACGATCTGGAACATGGAGAAGGCAATGGTTAATCCCTTGCCTTCTTTTTTTATTCAATTATCCACGAGTTACCGCAGTTTTGGCACAAGCAAACTTTTTCGTTTGTTATAACTGTTTTTTCACCGCCTTTGGATTTCTTCCATACAAGGTTTGACATACCGAGCGTGCAAGCAGCAGTCAATCCCCTTGCCATGTTGTTCATGTGCCCGCCAAAGCTATTCCCGTGCTTCTTGGTCTTGGTGGATGCTTGCTGAATAGAAACAGTTACATTGTCGCTTCCGCATTTTGGACAAAACATATTCGTGCCCTTCTCCTTTCAAAAAGTGACTACATTTTACGCCGCCATACAGCGAAAGACAATATCCAACACAAATAATCAGCGTTTTGCACTTTTCAGACGGTCAAAAGCTGGCTGTTTTGACAAGGAAAAGGGACGGTTTGCACCGTCCCTTCGCAGTTAATCTTCGATATCCGCTTGCGTGTCAGCAATTAGATTATCAAGCAGCTTTTCAGCCTTTTCATAATCCTTTTCTTTCAGCGCCGCTTTCAGGTCTTTCAAATCCCTTGCAAGCTTCCTTAGATAACTTTTGAATACTGCCATTTTGATACCGTCCTTTATCTTGTTTTATCAGGTGGTTTCCCTTCCTGACTGTCTCTATTATAATACACTTATTAAGTGTATGCAAGCCGGAATACCGCACAAAGATACACTTAATAAGTTGTGCATATTGTACACTTGTTAAGTGCATAATATTGTGGTACAATATCGGCAATTGAAGGAGGTTTTCTAAATGTCCAATTATTCAGAAGCCAGAAAAAACGCAAACAAGAATTGGGATAGCAAGAATCTTGACCGAATTTCCGTTGCTTTGCCGAAGGGCAGCAAGGATGCGCTGAAAGCCCATGCGGAAAGTACGGGCGAAACCGTGAATGCCTTTATCAAACGGGCGATCATGGAAGTAACGGAAATGGACAATATGCACCGTGCATATCAGCGGGGGCTTTTGCGGCAGCTTGAAAAAGTAACGGATGCGCTTGACAGCGGCGATAGCGAAAGCGCAAAACGGTTGATCGGCGAGCTGGTAGAAGATACGAAAGCGGATATAGCGGATTAAAAGAAAGGGGCAGACTGCGGTCTACCCCTTTTTATTATCCGTTTAGCTTTTCCTGTAATTCATCGTATGTGATGATATCCTTGACATACAATTCAAACAGCGCGTCTATATACTGCGCTTTGCGCTTCTTATATTCTGCTTCACTTATTTCCCCGGCCATAAGCCGCTTTTCAAGATGGCCTAATACTATGTTGCCATTCATTTCTATTCCCCATTTCTTTTATGGTTGATATAATCAGTAATATCAGCGGTTTGGTGTTATTAGTAGCATGATAAGCCTACTAAAATAGACTTATCAAGCTACTAATAAGGGCTAAAAAAATTAGCCCTTATTTGAAAATGATTTCTAACACGGGCTTGCCGCCTTTGCTTCTGCCATAGTCAATAACATCATATCTGATATCTTCAATAAATTCCTTCAAAAAATCGTTCTTTGCTTGTGCATCAAGCGCAGGGTCTTTGAACGTTTCAATGATTTTCTGCAAGGTGATGATTCGTTCGGAATAGTCAATGACTTCCGGCACGTCCGCTTTCGCCTGTGCAAGCTGCGCTTTCAGATCGGCAATTGATTGCGCGTAAACCTGCTTTCGCTCTATGAATTCTTCCTTCGTGTATACTTCATCTTCGTAATCATCAAACAGTTTTTTGCGCTTCTTTTCCAGCTTTTCAAGCTCTGCATCCATCCGCGATATTTTTTCAAGGTGGCGGGCGCGTTCGGCACCGTTGCCGTCATGGTTCATCTTAAATTCAAAATCTTCAATGTGGGCTTCCAGCGCTTCAACAAGCGCGTCAAACACGATTTCCACACGCAAAGACTTTTTCTTGCAATAGGTACTTGCCTTGTGCGAATAACGGATTCCACGGCTATCCTTGTAATTTATCCAGTCCAAAGCTTTCCCGCAGTCAGCGCAGTGAATCAGACCGGCAAGGGGGCTGACAAGCCCTTTCCCGTGGTTAATCGGGTTTTTCTTGAATCGACCTTGCGCCTTTCGGAACTGTGCTTCGCTGATAATTGGCTTGTGTTTCCCATTGATATACTTGACTTCTTCCGGCGATGCTTGCACACGCTTTTTTTGAACTTTGCCTGTTTTCGGGTCACGCACCTTAACCGTTTTGCTTTTTCCCCAAGTGATGATACCGATATACAGCTTGTTTTTCAGCATACAAGATATTGTTTCCTTATGCCATTCCCGACTACCTTGCATAGTCGGAATCCCCATGGAAGTAAACTGCTTTGCAATCCAATCGCATGACCGGTTTTCTTCCGTGAACCAATCAAACATCATCTGCACAAGCGGCTGTTCTTCTTCATTGATGACAAGATATCTGTTGTCTTTGCTTTTGCGCACGATGTTATAGCCGAATACGCGCTGCGGAAGAAGATAGTTACCTTCGAGCACGGCCTGAAGCTTACCGGCTTCCAGACGGCGGCGAATGGTTTTGTATTCCCTGCGTGACATGAAAAGGCCGAATTCAAAATATTCTTGGTCAAACTCGTTGTCAGGGTCATATACCTTGACAGGGGTGATGATTTTTGTGTCGGACATCTGAAAAGCTTCCGCGACTTCGCCCTGATCTTTCGTATTACCACGGGCTAAACGTTCGACTTCTACAACAAGGACACCTTTGTACTTATTGGCATATACATCGTCAAGAAGCCGCTGCACTTCTGGCCTGTCCTGAATGCTTTCGCCGGACACAATTTCCTGATAGATGGTTATCTGACTTGGAAGAATATCATGTCTTGCAGCAAGATTGAAAAGCATGGTTTTGTGCTTCGCCAGTGTTTCACCTTCGCCAAGGGCTTCCATTTCGATGTCTGCCCTTGATTTTCTAAGGTACATTGCATACTTGTCTTGTGTATATTGACTTGTTACTTTTTCTATTATTTGGTCTGTATTCATCCTATAAGTTCCCGCCTTTTATATGATTTATAACATTGTTTGCAAAATCCCCTATAACCGAATGATCTTCAAGCCAGAAGAAGCCCACGCCTTTATTAAGAACGTCAGCGGCAATCGCCAGCATGATTATCGCAATGGCTATAAAGGCAACAACGCAGAAGATATTGCGCCATTTTTTGCGGTCATCGGATGTTGCGCGGACTTTCCGCAATTCGTCCTTCATAAATTCCGCCTGCTTATCTGCGTCCTTTTTCACTTCTTCAAGCCGCCGTTCCAGTTCCTGCTTTTCCTTTTCCAACCGTTCAATGGTTTCAAGGTGCTTGCTTTCTTCAACGGCCACTTCTGGGCAAGGTGTTTCTTCGTTCCCGCAGCCAATTAGCGCACAAAACATGGGCGCGAAAGTAGAATAATAGACATCCCTGTCTTTCTGGGAAAGGGTATTCTTGATTGTCCCTTCCTTTACACCGGATTCATCCGAAAGGTCGGCATTCTTCCAACCCAAAGCGGTCATGCGCCGCTTTGCGAAGTGCCGCATATCATTCAGGGGCATAATGTAGAAATTCGGTATGCAATCGCGCCCTAAATGCTGGCAACTGATACATTTCTCGTACATTTCTAATCCTTTCCAATAACGGTGCTGGCGGTTCCCTTATCGTGCCATAATTGCACGGATGTGGGGTTGCAGCATAATTATTCCAATGATAGGCTGTTGGCAGGTCAAACAAGACCTATCAGCCCATACGAAGTGTGGGGGTGCAGTGTGGCAGCTACATCCCCACACGGAGTTTTATTTTAATTCTCGCTTATGTACAAGGTACTTCGCATAATTGATAATTTCCCGGTTTTCTTCATCGGTAAATTCAATATGGCCTAATTCGTGACACCATGTGTCCAAGTGCCGAATTTGCACACCTTCCGATGCGACAAACGTTGCAATCGTTTCTTCTTCTTTTGTGTCAAGCCCGATCAGATAGGACGGCGTTGTTTGCAGCGCATTGGCAAGCGTTATAAGGACTTCGGAACTTACCTTGTCAATATCTCCGCTTTCATATCGGTAAACGGTTGACCGGTCTTTCCCTATCAGCTTCGCCAAACTGTCAGCCGACATCTTTAATTCAGTTCTCCGCGCTTTGATTCTGTTACCGATGTGCATGGTTTCACCGCCTTTCAAAACGCCGTGTCGCAGCTCTGCGACAAAACCGCATAATGTAAAAATAAACCAGTATACAGAAAATTTCCTATGGTGTTAAGATTCCGATGTAAACAGTTTTTTCTGTACGATTGAAAGGAGCACCAACGAAATGACAGCTAATCAGGAACAACTACAAGAAACCGTCATGCTGTTTGAGCAATGCAGCGCTGAAAACCTTATGAATGTTATCAATATCAACAAGATATTAGTGAATCTATCCGCATCACAGTTGGAATATTTGTTAGAGCTGTCAACCTTACTGTTTTGCCAATCGCCTAAGTAATTCTTTATAGGTTTTCTTATCTTCATCACTTAGAGATAAATAAAGTTCGGCCACTTCACGTAGGTCGCTATCTGATAGCACCCTTGCACTTAGCGAAGCTGCTTCTTTTGGGTTGGATTCAATGATTAAATCCGACCCTTTAAGATCAAGCGCCTTTGCCAAGCCTTGCAAGGTGCTTCTTTTTATATTAACGACCCTGCCGTTTTCGTACTTAGCGATAGCAGACTTCTGAACCCCTACAAGCTTCCCAAGTTCTTCTTGCGTCAAGCCCTTTGCGATTCTTGCATCTTTTATCAACTTTCCTATATCCATTGGTATCACCGCCTTTCGGTGTCTTAATAATACACGCTCGTTTCCTAAAAATCAAATATTTTTTTAGAAATCCTTGAAAAACTTATTGACAGAAAAAAATTATCGTAGTATAGTAATGGTGTCCTAAAGAGACACCGAACGGCAGTAGCCGATATATTTTTTACATTTAAGTGTCTGATTTAGACACTATGCCAACAGGCAGAAAGGGAAACAAAATGAAATTCGTTCTTTACATCGATTACAGCGCCACCTACAAGCCCATGACTGCTGAATATCGCGCCCTGAATGCAAAGACCATCGCCGAAGCGATAATCGAAGCGGATGCAATACACAATCCGGAAACGATGTACCTCATTAAGATCATGGAAAAGAGCGGCAAGGTTGAAAAGGTCGAGAGCAATGTTAAAGCACAGACCTACACGGCGATTATGGAAAAGCGCTCCACGAAGTGGGCGGCGGCAGAGACAAACCACAGCGCAAAGCACTTCATGACTAAGTTTGGCGATTGGTTTGAAATCGCGTAAACGTAAAAAAGCCGAAGGGCGGCGGCTAAACCGCCCGGAAAGGAGAAGATCATGAACATATCAAAAGCAAAAAAACTGTTGTCGATTGATATATCAAAAATGAGCCTTGAAGCCCTTCAAAAGCAATATGTTTCTTTGCTTGATGCGTGGAGATATGCAAAAGGCGACTACGGACATGACAACACCTTTTTTGCTTATTGCGGAGAAATGCGCGGATTTGTCCCTGCTGATTATTGGCTTGAAAGGAATCTTGCAACAAGACTTAGTGAAATTGAAAAAATCCTTAGTAAAAGGTATGCCGAAACGGTCTGAAAGGAGAATGACGATGCCAAACATAATAGAATCGACAATTGAAGTATTCAAGCCGAAAACAGAAGCGCAAGCCTTGAAGCCTTGCCCCTTCTGTGGCGGAACTGAAATCGTATATGAACGCTATCTGCACATGGCCGGAGAACGGTACCGAGTATGGTGTGAGGACTGCACGGCCGGAGTTGACCCCGGATATGCACGGGACATCGGAACGGTGCAAAACATGTGGAATCGCAGAGTATAAGCCGAAACGGCCTTCATGGCCGTTCCTTAATGCGGCCTTATGTGAAAACATGAGCAGGTCACAAGCCCTGATAAACGCAGAGTGTGGAATTTAGGGAAAGGAAGGTGACAGCAACTATGAACGGTAAGCTGCTTAGAAGCATCATGGTTCTGCATGGGGACACGAACGCTTCACTTGCTGAATATCTCGGCATCACGGAGCAGAGCGTGTCCAACAAGATCAACGAGAACGGCACGGAATTCAAGCAAGGCGAGATTTTCAAAATCAAAGCCAAGTACAACCTTGATAGCGATATGGTAGACCGTATTTTTTTTGCAGATTAAGTGTCTAATTTAGACACCAGAAAGGAGAAATGCAATGGAAATGACCGTCACAAGGCTTCCGGATGGCGGTGTTCGCTATGAATCGGAAAAGGCCATTGTCACGATTCGTGAGCGTGGGCGGTACATCCGGGATGGGAAATTCACAGAAGAAGGGCTGAAAACCCTGAAAGAATCAGCAGCGAGAATGTACATGGCGAAAGCCAAACAAGCGTAATCCATATTAGCAATTGGGTGATAGGTGCTTTTTGACCTTAAAACATAGTGAAAGGTGAAAAAGCAATGAAAGAATTCAAGAGTTTTTACAAGGAAGTCAAAGGAAACGAGGGCGGTAAATGCCAGTACAACAAGCGTCTGGACACCTACGGCTGCGGCTGCGCCCATGATTGTTCATACTGCTATGCAAAATCGTTGCTTAGTTTCCGGGGCTTGTGGGACGCTGTAGAGCCGTCTGTGGCAAGCTTGGCGAAGATCGAGCGCAAGATAGCAAAGCTTGAACCGGGAACGATTGTCCGGCTTGGCGGTATGACAGACTGCTTCCAGCCGCTTGAACGTCGGGAGAGGGTCACCAAAGGCACAATCGAGCTGCTGAACAAGTACGGCATCGGCTATCTGATTGTCACGAAGTCTGACCTTGTATGTGAATACATGGATATTCTTGACAAGCAGCTTGCGCACATTCAGATCAGCATCACTTTTGCACCGTGCGAAAAGGCGGTAAGCGTCGAAAGACGGATAAAAGCAGTGGAAACACTGTTTGCTTCCGGTTTTGATGTGGCTGTCAGGCTTTCCCCGTACATTCCGCAGTTCGTGGACTTCGACCGGCTGAACAGTATCAAGTGCAACAAAATCATTGTTGAATTCCTTCGTGTAAATCACTGGATTAAAACATGGTTGCCGCTGGATTACACGGAATACACAGTCAAGCAGTCAGGCTATCAGCATCTTCCGCTGTCAAGAAAAATCGAATACCTGTCAAAAGTCACTGGCTTTGACGAAGCGTCCGTCTGCGAAGATGTGACAGAACATTACGAATACTGGAAAGAAGCGGTCAACTTCAATAAAGATGACTGCTGCAATTTGAAAAGGAGTGATGACATCCTTGATAGAAATGAAAACCTTGTCCAGCCGGGAAGAATGGCTTGAAGTCCGGTCGCATTATATCGGCGGTTCTGACGCTTCAGCCGTTATCGGCCTGAATCCATACAAAACGAACTTGGAGCTGTGGCAGGAAAAGACCGGTCTTGTGCAGCCGGAAGATATCAGCGATAAGCCATATGTCAAGTACGGCACACAAGCTGAAATGCACCTGCGTGGGCTGTTCCGGTTGGATTTCCCAGAATATCAGGTTGACTACATAGAAAACAATTTGTGGCTGAATGACAAATACCCTTTTGCCCATGCTTCACTTGACGGATGGCTGACAGATCAGGACGGCAGACAAGGCATTCTTGAAATCAAGACAACGAACATCCTTCAGAGTATGCAGAAGGAAAAATGGAATCACCGGATTCCGGACAATTACTACATTCAGGTTTTGCATTACCTGATGGTAACGGAATTTGACTTTGCTGTCTTGAAAGCACAGCTAAAGTTCGACTTTGGCGGCGAAATCCTGCTACACACAAAGCATTACAAGATCGAGCGGTCGGAAGTGCAGGAAGATATTGATTATCTTGCGCGGAAAGAAGCGGAATTCTGGAAATGCGTTAAAAACAACAAAAAACCGGCATTGCTTCTGCCGGAAATCTAAAAAAAGGAGTTAGAAAAAATGGAACTTAAAATCAACGAAGTGGCGCTTCCGGCGCCGATTACCTTCAACTATGAAGAGCTTCGGGCAGAGCTGCTTTCAAAGGTGTCTGTCTATGAAACTATGGTCTACACGGAAGATCAGGTGAAGGAAGCCAAGGCAGACAGGGCGGCACTGAATCGGCTGAAGAAAGCTTTGAACGATGAACGCATCCGGCAGGAAAAAGATTATATGCAGCCGTTCAACACCTTCAAGGCACAGGTTGGCGAGCTTGTCAAGATCATCGACAAATCGGTATCTGTCGTGGACAAGCAGGTCAAAGAATTCGAGGAACAGCAGAAAGCCGAAAAGCTGAAAGCCATTGAAGAATACTGGCATTCCGTTCTTGCGGACAACAAGGTTCCGGAAACTGTTTCTTTCAAACAGATTCTTGATGACAAGTGGCTGAACGCTTCTGTTTCTATGAAGTCTATTCAGGGAGCAATTGACGGCAAGCTTGAACAGATCGCAAAAGACCTTGATGTAATTGATTCTTTGCCGTCCTTCGCCTTTGAAGCGCGTGAATACTACGTTGATACCCTTGACCTTGCGAAAGCTGTCAGCGAAGCCCACAGGCTTCAGGAACAGGCTGAGAAAAGGGCTGCATGGGAAGCGGAGCAGCAGAGACGCAAGGAAGAAGCAACCGAGCCAAAAACGGACATCGGAAAGGCGATTGAAAGCACTGAAAGACAGGCATTTGAAAGAGCGGTGCAGCACGAACCTTCCCGTCAATGGATTGGTTTTCAGGCGCTTCTTTCCGCAGACGAAGCAAGGGCGCTGGGCGCATGGCTTAGAGGTAACGGCATCAAATACAAGGCGATTTAAGAAAGGATGAATGAAAATGGCAGTCAATAATTCACTTCAGAAGTCACAGAAAAGGCTTGGCATCGGCTCCTATCTCACCGGAGATGCAGTCAAGCAGCGTATCAATCAGGTCATTGGCGGCAAGGACGGCCAGCGCTTCATTTCCGCTGTTGTGTCTGCGGTTCAGACGAACCCCGGACTTCAGGAATGCACAAATCAGAGCATCCTTTCCGCTGCGCTGCTGGGCGAAAGCCTGAAGCTTTCCCCTTCCCCGCAGCTTGGACAGTATTACATGGTTCCGTTCAACGACAGGGAGCGCGGCAAAGTGGCGCAGTTCCAGCTTGGCTATAAGGGCTATATTCAGCTTGCTATCCGCTCTGGCCAGTACAAGAAGCTGAATGTCCTTGCTATCAAGGACGGCGAACTTATCAAATTTGACCCGCTGAACGAGGAAATCGAAGTCAGGCTGATTGAGGACGAAGAAGCAAGGGAAGCAGCTGAAGCAATCGGCTACTATGCCATGTTTGAGTATACCAACGGTTTTCGCAAGGCCATCTATTGGAGCAAGAAGAAGATGCTTGCCCATGCTGATAAGTACAGTCAGGCGTTTTCGGCCAACGGCGGCACGGTCAAGACAAGATACGGTGAAAAAACCAAGGTTTCATATTCTGACTATGTTGCCGGTAACTTTGACCCGAAAGACGCATGGATGTATTCATCGTTCTGGTACAAAGACTTTGACGGCATGGCATACAAAACGATGCTGCGTCAGCTTATCAGTAAGTGGGGCATCATGTCTATCGACATGGCTTCTGCCATCGATGCTGATATGGCGGTTATCAACGATGACGGCACGAAGGACTATGTTGACAATGACCCGGATGTTATCGACATGGAACCGGTGTCCGAACCTGCGCAGGAAGCACCGGCAGAAGATATTCAGTCTGCTTTGTTCGGGGGGTGATGGTCAATGAATAAAGTCATACTAATCGGACGCTTGGTTGCTGACCCAGAAATCAGATATACGCAGTCCGGCAAGGCAGTCGCTTCCTATCGCTTGGCTGTTGATCGGCCGTTCAAGCAGGATGGTCAGCAGGAAGCAGACTTCATCAACTGCGTTGCTTGGGGCAAGACCGGGGAATTTGCCGGGAACTATCTTCGCAAAGGCACAAAGATTGCCGTTGAAGGAAGAATTCAGACCGGCAGCTATGAAAAAGACGGCGTGAAACACTACACAACGGACATCGTTGTTGACCGCCATGAATTCTGTGAAAGCAGGTCAAGCGGACAGGCTGCGACAGCAAACAGCAACGCAGGTCAGGCGTTCACAGACATGGACGATGACGGCGATCTTCCGTTCTAAGGGGTGGGCATTTTGGGCAAATATCTAATCGAAAAATTCGAGATTCCGTACCCGAAAAGCAAGGCAGTTCAAAAGCAGTGGTCGAAAGAATACGGCATGAACGCCTATTACGCCGGGAAGCACTGGTCAAAAAGAAAGCGCGATGCTGAATTCTGGCATATGATGGTTCGCTCCTGCATGAACAGTCAGGATGTCCGGCGCGTACCATTCAAGCGGCCTGTTGTCATTACCTTTCATTGGAACGACCGGCTTGACATCGACAATCACGCAATCATGGGAAAGATGATTGTGGACGCAATGAAAGGCCGTGTCATTGAAGATGACAGCCGAAGATGGGTGAAAGGCGTTTGCCACTACTTCCACGATGGGGATTACATCAGCGTAGAAATTCGGGAAATTTCATAGTTTGAAAGGAAAGCAAAAATGACAATCAATGAATATCAGCAGCTTGCCATGCGGACAAGCAATAAAGACCTGTCCCCAGATTATAGGCTACTTAATGGAGCCTTGGGGCTTGCCGGTGAATCCGGCGAAATCGCAGACCTTGTGAAAAAGAACTTCATGCAAGGCCACGTTTTGGATTTGGAGCACGTTGCAAAGGAATTGGGTGATGTGTGCTGGTACATCGCCGAGACTGCAACAGCTATCGGCATTGATCTGGAAACCGTCATGCAGATGAACGTTGAAAAGCTGCGGAAGCGTTACCCTTGGGGATTCGATTCCGACCGTTCGCAGCACCGGGAAGTAGGTGATATCTGATGCTGAAAATCGAAAATATTTCCACCAGCGGATGGAAAGCGGCGATTCGCGGAATGCGAAATCCCAAAAATTCATGGGCGCAAATTGACAGCGCGGTCGTTAATGGAAATTGTTTCGTCGTTGGCAATAACGATTATGATTTGATGTACAGGCTTGCGTCTGCCGGAACCGATCACGGGAAGTTCATGCGGATGATTCACGTGCAGTGTGACGTTACAGCCCCGCTGTACTGGTGGAAAGAAGCAGACCAGTACAAAGTTGGGACAGTTACAGATTCGTGCAGCACGATGCACAAGATTCACGCGAAGGAATTCACGCTTGACGATTTTTCGCACGAGCACCTGAACGATGAATCGACAGATTGTCTTTTGAAGCTTATTGATCTGCTGAATTGCAATCGCGAACTGTTCTTGAAAGACAAAAATAAAAGCTGGTGGTGGCAGATGATTCAGCTTCTTCCGTCCAGTTACAACCAGCTTCGGACGTGGGATTTGAACTATGCTGTGCTGCAAAACATCTACCACGCCCGGCGCAACCACAAGCTTGATGAATGGCACGATTTTTGTGATTGGATTGAATCGCTTCCGTATTCTGATCTTATCACAGGAATTACAGGAAAGGCGGTGCTGTGATGGAATGCGGACTGTGTAAGTATGCTGCGCTTGCGTTCAGTGATTATCCTTGCCGCGAATGCAAAAACACGGCCGTAACCGATTCGGAAGAATACAACGCGCGACCGGATATGTTTGAACCGGCAACCAACCCAGAACCGGAAACCGAAAACGATGTTATCAATCATCCATCCCATTACACGCAGGGGGGGATTGAATGCATTGACGCAATGAAATCGGCCTTTGGTGCCGCCCAGCTTGCCGTGTACTGCAAGATTGCAGCGTTTAAGTACATCTGGCGCTGTGAGTATAAAAACGGTGCAGAGGACGTTAAAAAGGCTATCTGGTATCTCAACAAATTATTGGAATTGAAAGGTGATGCAGATGACACAGTGTGAACGTGTGCTGCGGCATATGAAAGACTATGGCAGTATCACATCGGCAGAAGCCATGACCGAATACGGAATCATGCGCCTTGCATCCCGTATCAGCGATCTGAAAAAGCTGGGCTTTCCAATCAAGAAGGAAATGGTCAGCGGCAAAAATCGCTATGGCGAACCTACCAGCTACGCACAGTATTCAATTGTCGCAGCAGGTGATGCAGATGGCTGATGTTAAGTGGATTAAGATCACCACGGACATTTTCGACGATGAAAAAATCCTGCTGATTGAAAGTTTGCCCGAAGCGGATTCCATAATCGTGATCTGGTTCAAGCTGCTTTGCCTTGCCGGGAAAATGAATAATAGCGGCGTGTTCATGATGAATGACAAAATTCCATACACGGATAAAATGCTTGCTACTATCTTCCGGCGAAAGGAAAGCACGGTGCAGCTTGCGCTTCAGACCTTCGAAAACTTCGGCATGGTTGAAATTATTGACGGTGTAATTACTATCCCCAATTGGGGCAAGCACCAAAACCTTGACCAGCTTGAGAAGAAAAGGGTAAGCCAGCGAGAATATATGCGGCAATACCGGGAAAGGCAAAAGCTTCTTTCTTGTAATGCTAACGGTAAGGCTAACGGTAAGGCTAATGTTAGCCGCCCAGAAGAAGATATAGAAGAAGATAAGAATAAGAAGGAGAAAGAGAATAAGAGCGTAAGAGAAACCACACACACACTTTTCGCGCGGCTTCTTCCCGACTATCTTCTTTCTGATTCGCTTCAGGCCAAAATGGGCGAATGGGTCAAGTATAAGACCGAGCGCAAAGAGCCTTACAAAGAACAGGGTATGAAATCCCTTTTGCGGCAGGTTGAAAACAAGGCCATTCAATACGGCGATGATGCTGTTTGCAGCCTGATTGATGAATGCATGGCAAACAACTGGAAAGGCATTATTTTTGATCGGCTTCAGCAGAGCCAGCGGAAACCGGCTTCCGGTGGCTATCATCGGCAGACAAAGGCCGAAGAACTGAACGACTTTTACACTATGGCAGAGAATTGGAGTGAAACATAATGGACAAAAAAGAATTTGCCCTGTTCGCGTCTGCCTTGCGCACCTATTACAGCAAAGAAAACCTTTTGCCAAACAGTCAAGCAATGGAATTGTGGTTTCGGCAGCTTATGGATATCCCCTACCCCGTTGCTGAAGCTACGCTGAATAAATGGGTGGCCACAAATAAATGGTCACCTTCCATTGCCGAGATCAGAGAGCTTGCCGCAGAAATCCAAAACGGCAAGCTCCCGGATTGGGGCGAAGCGTGGGAAGAAACCTGCAAAGCAATCAGCAGATACGGCTATTACAGGCCGAAAGAAGCGCTTGCGTCACTTAGCCCGTTGACACGGAAAACGGTTGAACGCCTTGGCTTTACGAATTTGTGCCTGTCGGAGAACCCAACGGCAGACCGGGCAAATTTTCGCCAGTGCTACGAAATCGTGGCAAAGCGTGAACAGGAAGCGCAGGTGCTTTCGCTGCCGCTTCAGCAGATCATCCAGCAGCTATCTGACGGCATGGCACCAAATAGCGTACAGTCGCTTTTGACGGACAAAGAAAGGAACTAATATGAAAATTTTTGGCGATGCAGAAACCAAGAAAAAATTTGATAAGGGCGCGGCGTTCATTGTTTATAACACCGCGCGTGCGCTGCTTCTTTTCGCCGCTGGCTGGATTTTGAGCTTCGTGCTGTGGCTGGTGTTCAAATTGTTCGGCGTGGCGTAAGGGGGCGAAAATAATGCTTTGTGATACTTGCGTATTTTACCCGCCGAGCGCATCAGACGGGAAACCATGCTGCGCGTGTGACACTGATGACGTGCTGTTTAACTGCTATCAACCAGCCTGCGGGAAGGAAGGTGCTGACAATGGCTAAGTACGAACTCAAACCGTGCCCGTTTTGCGGAGACAAGGGCGTTGTGCAGAGAAGCGGTTGCTGCTTTCGGGTGTGCTGATCGAATAGAGACTGTCCGACCACCTATCAGCAATCGAAACATGGAACAGGAGGGCCGAGAATGGCTGAATATATCACGCGGGCACAGTACAACGATATTGAAAGCACTGTGTTCTTTGGAGATCGTCAGGAGTTCAATGCCTGCTTGCAGAAACACACGGGAATCGTAGCGCGGCCATATACGGCCTACAGCTATTACGATGCTGCCGGGAACTATCTGGGTGACAGCAACGACACTGACTTGGACGGACTGCTTCAAGCGGCCTACATGGAGGTGAAAGATGACTGAGTACATTGAGCGCGGAACGGCGATTGCCAAACTTACCGCATTGGAGGTTACAGCGCCAAGCGCCACAATGACAGACGCGAAGCGGCTGCTTGCGGATATGCCAACAGCCGACGTTGCGCCGGTGGTGCGGTGCAAGGACTGCAAGTATTGGCAGGACAATAACGATGGCTATCCGCACGAAGAATGCCGATGGGGGCACGGAGAAACACCGGATGCCAATGACTTTTGTAGCTACGGAGAAAGGAAAGAAAATGATTAACGCAAAAGGTGAAGTTATTTATACAAACGCAGAAATCGCTTACGAGCTTGGGCTTTCACCGGCAACGGTTAATGCCATTGGGAAGCGGCTGTTTGGCAATGGATGAATTCCGCATTGGACACTTAATGACGCGAAGCTGATTGTTGAATATATCAAGTCTATTTCCGTCGAAGAAGATGCACAAAGGCTGTCCATTCTACATGATGCCGTACATGAAATCATGGGGAATTGCAAGCTGGATGCTGCCGACACAAGAAAACGTGTAGACAAAGATATTCATCTTATGTCGAAAGGATGAAGCACGAAATGAACGATAAAATTCCATTTGCGAAAATGCTGGAAGATGGAATCAAAAAGCTGACAGAAGGCAAAGCGCAGAACGCCGTTTTGTGTGGGCTGCTGGAAGATGGCACAACGTGTGTTGCATATGCGAATGCGTCACCTGAAGATTTGGCGAACATTGCGTGTCATCTGCTGTCCGAAGCGTTTATGCGAAAGGTGAAGCGGAATGACAAGGGGTGAATATATGCGCATGGCGCGAAACAGTGCGAAGCTGTCAGCAGCACAGCTTTCAGTGATGTCCGGGGTTCCAGTGTGCACTATTAGATCGCTTGAATGTAAAGTAAGCCGCTCCGGGCGGATTGACACGCTGGAATTGCTTGCGGATGCGCTTGGAATCAGCATTGACGAATATGTCGGGCACAAGGTCATGGTGAAAAATCATGCCTAAAAACAAAGGAATTTACCGCCTGTTTCGCACAAAAGCGGAATATGATTGGCACAATGAAAATATACGGCACATCACAAGGGTTCTAACGCTTGACTATGTAACTGTCGCGCTTGGCAGAATGGGCTTCCGTGAAAGCAAATTCGCGGAGTTTGAAAGGGTATTTTCGGAAGTCTATCAAGAATACATGGAAAGCTTTGCGGATGATCTGAAAGATGACAAGGAAATGGTTTATAGCCGTGCCGTGCTCGACAGGGAGCTGAAGCAATATGTCGGTAAGCTTTTTGCACCGGCTGAAGAACGATACCGATAGAAAGAAGGTGGTAGTTTGCTGGATTCACCAAAGAAATATCTTCAACAGATCAGGCTTTATGATTCGCATATCAACACGAAGCTGGAAGATTTGCATCAACTGAAAGAAATGGTAACAAAAATCACGCCAACATTGAAGGATGATGTTGTTTCTGGCGTGGGCAATCAGGACAAGCTTGGTGATGCGATTGCAAAGATCGTTGACCTTGAAGCGGATATTGACCGGGATATTGACCGATATGTTGCAGCGAAGCAGGAAATCAGCGCCACGTTGGACAAGCTGACTGACCCTGACCAATTACAGGTATTGCATATGCGCTACGTGCAAAACAAGACGTGGGAACAGATAGCTTGTGACATGGGCTTTTCATATCGCTGGGTTTGCACCATTCACGGTAGGGCATTGCAGCAGATCGAAAAAATCTTGAAAAACACACAATAGTACATAGAAGTACATAATCATAGTGTGATATTATTATACTGCAATAGTAAACAAGATATTCTTCTTAGCCTGACAGGTTCATTCTTCTTTCCTGTCAGGCTTTTTTAATTTCAAAAATGGCTGTTTTTGAAATTGAAATCAAGAAAAGCTTTGTTTTAATTTCAATGTTGAAAGGCGGTGATGATTGTGGCGAAGTTGACAGCAAAACAGCAGCGTTTTTGTGACGAATATCTGATTGATCTGAATGCTACACAGGCCGCAATCAGAGCCGGATATTCAAAAAAGACAGCGGGAAGAATCGGAACTGAAAACGTTCAAAAACCTGTAATTAAAGAGTACATAGCCCAAAGGATGGCCGAAAAGGAAAGCGCGCTGATTGCAGATCAGGACGAAGTGTTGAAGTATTTGACATCTGTTCTGCGTGGTGAAAGTCAGTCAGAGGAAATTGTTGTCGAAGGTATAGGTGACGGATGCAGCGAAGCAAGAACGATGCAGAAAGCGCCGTCCGAAAAAGATAGGCTGAAAGCTGCTGAACTACTTGGCAAGCGCTACGGCCTTTACACTGATAGGGTCGAAACTGAAGTTGACATGGATTTGAACATCACTGTGGATTACGGTGATGATGGATGAACATTAAAGTACAAGCAAACCCATGTTTCAAAGAGGTTGACCGCAGCACAAAGCGCTATATCGTCATGAAAGGGTCGGCCGGTTCGGGGAAATCTGTTGACACGGCGCAGAATTACATCCTGCGTCTGATGCATGATAAAGGCCGCAACCTTGTCTGCATCCGCAAATCTGACATCACAAACCGCGATAGCACCTTTGCAGAGCTTACAGGCGCTATATACCGGATGTTTGGAGATCAAGCGGAACGGTATTGGCAGATCAATATGTCTCCGCTGAAGCTGACCTGTAAAGCCAACGGCAATCAGATTATCTTCAGGGGCATGAACGATGACAAGCAGCGTGAAAAGCTGAAGTCAATCACATTCCAGCGTGGCAAGCTGACAGATGTTTGGTGCGAGGAAGCGACGGAGCTGACACAGGCTGACGTTGAAATCATAGATGACCGTTTGCGTGGCGAATTGCCGCCCGGTCAGTTTTATCAGATCAGAATGACCTTCAATCCAGTGAATAAGAATCACTGGATTAAGAAGGTCTTTTTTGATATTCCGGATGACAATGTGCTGACACATCACAGCACATACCTGATGAACCGCTTCATTGATGATGCGTATAAAGCCCGTATGGAGCGCAGAAAGATCGTTGACCCTGAAGGTTATCAGATATACGGTCTGGGCGAATGGGGCGAAATAGGCGGTCTTATCCTGCACAACTGGGAAATCAGAGAGGTAAGCCGAAACCTGAACGATTATGACGATGTAGCCATTGGTCAGGACTTTGGATTTAACCATGCCAATGCCTTGTTACTGCTGGGCATAAAGGACGATGACATTGCCGTTCTGTCTGAAATCTATGTTTTTGAGAAGGACACGTCAGAGATCATACAGCTTGCAAAGGACATGGATGTCCCCAGCAAAAAACAGATGTGGTGTGATTCCGCAGAGCCGGACAGAATCAAGATGTGGCAGAAGGCCGGGTTCCGCGCGAGGGGCGTGGACAAGGGCGGCTCTGCCGGGTCAGTCAAAGCGCAAATTGACTGGCTGAAGCAGCGGACAATATATGTGCATCCCTGCTGCGTGAACACAATCAAAGAAATGCAGCAATGGAAGTGGAAGAAGGACGATCGAACCGGCGAATACCTTGACGAGCCTGTCCCCTTTCAAGATGATGCAATGGCGGCTTTGCGCTATGGCGTTGAGGGCTGGCGCAAGCTGAAGAAATGGATTTACTGAGATAGCAGCGCAAAAGCACCAGCAGCGGCAATTTTGACCATCTGGTTGCTGTTGTAAAATACTGTACTCCTTTGGGGCGCTTGATAGGTAAAGCGCCATAGGCGCTGCGCTGTTATCTTTTTGATTGAAAGGGGCGATTGTTATGCTTACGCCAAGCGAAATTAGGACGTTCATTGACAACGATGCAGTTTCCACTCGAAAGCAGCTTGCGAAAGTTGGCTTGCGGTACTACGAGGGCAAGCACGACATCAAGGATTATCGTATTTTTTACATAGACGGAAACGGCGATGTCAAAGAAGATAAGACGAAAAGCAATATCCGCATTTCGCATCCGTTCTTCACCGAAATTGTTGACCAAATCGTTCCGTATATCCTATCTGGCAAGGATAGGCTGATTAAGTCCGATGACCCTTCCTTGCAGGAACAGCTTGACACGTATTTTAACAACAACGATGAATTCATGGCAGAGCTGGCCGACACGATTACCGGTGTACAGTCCAAAGGCTTTGACTGGATGTTTGCCAACAAAGACGAGGACGGCAAGACCCGCTTCCAGTGGGCTGACTGCATGGGCGTTGTTGAGTGTGAAGCAAAGTACACGTCGGATAATCGGCGCTATGTGATCTACTACTACGAAGATAAAATTGACAATGAAGGGAATCGAATCGACAACATCCGCGTGTATGATGATACAAGTGTATGGTTCTTCACTTGCATCAACGGCGGTGAAATCAAACCGGACGAGACTGTGAAGCCAAATCCGCAGCCGCACAGCGTTTTTCAGATGGATGGAAACGGGAAACTTGGCGGTATGGGCTACGGCTTCATTCCGTTCTTCCGGATGGACAACAACAAAAAGCGCGTGTCCGCTCTGCCGCCTATCAAAGACCTGATTGACGATTACGATCTTATGAACGCGGGGCTGTCCAATAACATTCAGGACACGAACGAAGCGCTGTATGTGGTCAGGGGCTTTCAGGGTGACAACCTTGACGAGCTGATGACCAACATCAAGGCAAAGAAACACATCGGCCTTGACGATGACGGCGGTGTTGACATCCAGACCGTTGACATTCCGGTCGAAGCGCGGAAAACGAAGATGGAAGTTGATGAAAAGAATATCTATCGCTTTGGCTTTGCGCTGAATACCGCTGGCCTGAAGGACACAGCGGCCACTACAAACCTTGCTATTCAGTCGGCCTATTCCCTGCTGGAACTTCGCGCCAAGAAGCTTGAAAACCGTCTGAAGCCGTTTCTGCGCAAGCTGATTGACGTTGTGCTGAAAGAAATCAACGAGGAAAACGGTTCAGGCTACACACAGAATGACGTTTATTTCTGCTTTGAGCGCGAAATTCCGACCAATGCGCAGGAAAACGCGCAGATTGAGCTTGTGGAAGCCCAGCGCAAGCAGACGGAAATCACCACAATTCTGAACCTTTCCGGGACGATTGACGATGAAACCAAGTTGCAACTGATTTGCGAACAGCTTGATATTGATTATCAGGATATCAAAGACAAAGTGCCAAAGCCCGAAGATGACCCAACAGCAGCGGCACAGGCGGCGCTTGGCGGTATTGTGCCGAATGAGGGCAACGGTGATGTGATTGAATAAGTGGGAAAAAGAAGTCCAGCAGTCCCTTTTGGATAGTGAAGAAGCTGCAATCAAGGAGCTTGAAAAGCAGTACGCACGGGCGCTGAAGGACATCAACGATAAGGTCAAGTCATTTCAGGCAGACATTGACCTTTTAGATCAGGCGCTTTCGCAGGACTGGCTTGACGATGCAACAAAGGCGCTGCTGCAATCGCAGAAGCGGTCAAAGGTCTATCAACAGAATTATCAAAAGGCGCTTAAAGGTCAGGTCAGCGGTGTTCTTGACAAGCTGCACGGCGATAATTACGCCACAATTGACAAATATCTGAAAAGTTGCTATGAAACCGGATATATTGGCACGATGTACGATATAGCAAAGCAAGGTGTCCCCATCATCGCGCCGATAGATCAGGCGGCAGCAGTCAAAGCTATTTTGACAGATTCAAAGATCGTTGAGGGCTACTATAACCATCTTGGTGTCAACTATGACAAGCTGAAAAAAACCATCACGCAGGAGATCAGCCGTGGCATTGCTTCCGGTCTGCCTTATAGCGATATCGCACGGAACATCAACAATGTGTCCAGCAGTGGCCTTTACAACGCGAAGCGCATCGCCCGAACGGAAGGACATAGAATTCAGCAGACATCTTCCCGTGATGCGCAGTATGCGGCCAAGAAAAAGGGCTGTGATGTAGTCAAGCAGTGGGACGCTTCGCTTGACGGCCGGACAAGGGATTCCCATGCACGGGTTGACGGGGAAATCCGGGAGCTTGACGAGAAGTTTTCCAACGGCCTGATGTTCCCCGGTGACCCGTCCGGCAGCGCGGCTGAAGTCATCAATTGCCGCTGCACGTCCAACACAAGGGCGCGGTGGGCGCTGGATGACGGCGAGCTTCAGACGTTGAAAGAACGCGCTGAATACTTCGGGCTGGATAAGACCGCAAATTTCGAGGATTACACAAAGAAATATCTGACGGCCAGTGAAATACAAGCGGAAGTTGAACAGGCGGCGAAACCGAAGAAGGAATATCTGACGGAAAAGAAGCTTAAACAGAAGATCGATGATGCCGACAACGAAATTGCCGACCTTCTGGCACCGTATGGCGGTGATGAAGTCAAGTTCACACTCGGCGCAAGTGTTGACGATCAGGCGAAATACCTGACGCTGTTAGACAGTAAAAACGACTGGCAAAAGAAACTTGACAAAAAGCTGGTAACAAAAGAGAAAAAGAAGCTTGTCAAAGAACAGATGCAGCTTCAGCAGCAGCTTGATGACATTGAAATCAAAACCTACAGCGGAATATGGAAGGATGATATCACAACTGCTGATTATGCTAAAAAGCAGCATTCCATATCCGCAAAGAAAGCGTACTATGAAAATAAGCTTCTTACTACGGCCGACCCAGATGCCATTAAAAAATATCAGCAGTACCTTAAACAGCTTGAAGAATTTGAGACTGAAGGCAAGAAGCTTTATGATCTTCAGACGCAGCTTGCGGCAACCACAGCAAAATTGACAAACTTGCAGAAAAGTGGTATCATGTCAAGCGGCAAAGCTATGGCTTCCGATGCATTTTCTCCTGAAAGAAAGCAAGCCGCAAAGTGGTTTGACAGAAAGTCAGGGGGCTTCAGTTCAGCGGATGCTTACTTTGACCCACCGGCCAAAGCTGTGCATAATGCCGCAACTGGGAAAGAGCATCGCGGCTTCTATACATATACATCTGGTTCAGGCGGCCACAACAGGCCGCTTGCCGGTTTTGAAAAACCTTGGGTAAATTCAGGAACCGGCTGGGAACAGAAATATTACAAAGGCCCTCACAAAGTCTGGATTGACTTTGAAGGCAAGGGCGAAGATATCCGAGGATTGACCACTCTAATTGAAAAGTCAACCTATCCCGATGATGTGTGGTTACAATCGGGACAAGGGTTCGGCACATTGGGTGGTTTTCTTGGCGTTGATGCGAATCTGCTTCAGGGAATGACAGACGCAGAACTTCAACAGTTTGTCGGTAAAAGTAGTATTTTGCATCAGTTCATTTCAACGGCGGTTAACGAGGGCGGCGGTTCGATATTCAATGCAAAGCCTGTGAAGTTTAATATCTACGCTCCGAAGGGTTCCGAAATGCTGTATGCTTCTGACGTTGGTGCTTTTGGAAAAGGCGAAAACGAAATGATCTTGCAGCGTGGCGGCACTTATGAGATTGCAAGAATCTATTGGGGCAAGGATGTAACAGACGGCAATAAAACAAAGCTGTTCGTTGACTTAGACCTTCATCCCGAATTGGGATATGATAAGTTCCAGCAAGACCCGGCAGAATGGAAAGGCTCGACCAAGAATTACAAAAGCTAAAGGTGGTGTGACCCATGACTATTGATGAGAGAATTGAACAGGAAATTAAACGCAATCCTGAGCTTGCAAAGGTGTTCAAGGAACATCCCGAGCGAAAGGAAATGTACAAGCAGAAAATCCTTGAATCTGAAAATGAAGCGTGGGGATGCACTCGCCCAAATCCTATGTGGTGTCAGACTTGCAAATTCGCACATGGAAAACCCCCGTTTGAGGACGCGCCTGACAAATCCTATTGTATGATATACAGCAAGAGTGACGGCGAAATGAAGCCGAAGGAAGTGCTGTTTGACGGTGAAGAATGCGAGTTTTACGAAAAGGGGTAAAATGATAGATAACAAATTAAAGTCTGCTATATACGGTCTTGCGGTCGCTGACGCTGTTGGTGTCCCATATGAATTCAAAACGCGAGGGTCATTCAGGGCAACTGACATGGTCGGTTATGGCTCACACAATCAGCCAAAAGGTACATGGTCAGATGACACAAGCATGACGCTTGCGACTTGTGATTCAATCAAAGAATGCGGTTGTATTGATGCATCCGATATGCTTGCAAAGTTCAGGGCATGGGCGTACAAAGGCAAATATGCCATTGATGGCCGTGTGTTTGATATCGGCTGCACGACTTCCGCAGCTCTTTACACTGGCAAGGGCAAGGATGATGAGCGGTCGAACGGAAACGGTTCTCTGATGCGAATTATTCCGCTTGCTTTCGCTGATGCGAGTGATGATGAGATCAAAGCGGTTTCGGCTATTACACACGCCCACGATATTTCAAAAGCTGCTTGCGTATGCTATGTGCATATAGTCCGGGCACTGCTCCGGGGTGAAAAGCTGAAAGATATTCTTGAAAGCATCGAAAGTCCGTTTGAAAGGCTCAGAACCATCAACACGCTTGACGAGAGTGAAATCAAGTCGGGCGGCTATGTTGTTTCCACTCTGGAAGCAGCTTTGTGGGCTGTCTCCACGACTGACAATTATCGTGATGCAGTTCTGAAAGTCGTCAACCTTGGAAATGACACTGACACTGTTGGTGCTGTTGCCGGTGGACTGGCTGGGATTATCTGCGGCTTTGAAGGAATCCCGTCTGAGTGGATTGAATCCCTGAAGGGCAAAGACATAATTGAAAACTGTTTATTCTAAAAGCATCGTACATCCGCACGGTGCTTTTTTCTATGCCCCAACGCATTTTAATGCACGGCGTGTGTTTTTTGTGCGTTTATCGTGCGTTCGCAAGTTACAAGCAAGTTAAAAAACATAGTGGTATCAAGGGTTTGCAATTATGCAAGCCCTTTTTTCATACCAAAAAGCAAATTAAGAAAGGTGGAACAAACCATGAAAAGATGTTGGAAAACATGGATTAAGGCCGCTGCTGTTCGCGCGGTCAAGACTGTTGCGCAGACGGCGGTTGCAACTATCGGCACGTCTGCCGTATTCAGTCAGGTTGATTGGATGATGGTGGGTGGCGCTTCGCTTCTGGCTGGCATTCTGTCAATCCTGACTTCGCTTGCCGGTCTGCCGGAATGCAAGGAAGGTGAAACTGATGAATCTGCATGAATGCCTTGCCACAAATAACGCCTGTTACAAGGCCGGACAGCGGATTGCAGTCAAGGGCATCATGGTACACAGCACGGGCGCAAACAACCCGAATCTGCGGCGCTATGTGCAGCCTGACGATGGTCTGCTTGGCGTAAACCCGAACGGCAACAGCTACAATACCAAATATCCCGGTGGAAGCGCCGTCTGTGTCCACGCCTTTATTGGCAAGCTGAAGGACGGCAGCATTGCAACCTATCAGACATTGCCGTGGGATTATCGCGGCTGGCACGCTGGCGGCGCGGCAAACAACACACACATCAGCTTTGAAATCTGTGAAGATGGCCTGAACGATGCGGATTACTTTGGCAAGGTCTATCAGGAAGCGGTTGATCTGTGCGTGTACCTTTGCAAGAAGTTCGGTCTTACGGAAAAGAACATCATTTGCCACAGCGAAGGTTACAGGCTTGGCATCGCGACAAACCACGCGGATGTCATGCACTGGTTCCCGAAGCACGGAAAAAGCATGGACACCTTCCGCGCGGATGTGAAAGCAGCGCTTAACGGCGCTGTTGAACCTGTAAAGCCCGTCCAGCCGTCCACACCTTCTACCACAGACGGCAAGATTGACACCGTGCGAGAAGTACAGCTTTGGCTTAACCGCAACTATTCCGGTGGCCTTACCCTTGATGGCCTGTACGGCAGTCGCACAAAAGCGGCGCTGACCAAGGCGCTTCAGCATGGGCTTGGCGTTGCTACTGATGGCATCTATGGCCCGAATACAAACGCAGCAGTACGCCGAAACAATCTGCGGAATGGCAGCACTGGCGAACTTGTGAAAGTGCTTCAGGGCTTCCTTGTCTGCCACGGCCACAAAACGGCTTATGTGGATGGAATCTTTGGCGCTGGCACGCTGGCGGCGCTGAAATCGTTCCAGCGCGCCTACGGTTTGACTGCTGACGGCATTGCCGGATGCAATACATTCGCGGCGCTATGTAGATAAAAAGGCGCGGTGCTTTGCACTGTGCCTTTTTCACGCCCCGAGCATGGCGTTAAAACTGCTCCCATTTTCCGGCGCACTCCCGGATTTAACAAAGTGCTTGCCAGTGGAGACACCACGCTTAAAAACAGCGGCAAGAAAGGATAAACATGGAATTCTTGAAAGCAATTTTGGGCGAAGAACTGTTCAGCCAGTTTGCGGAAAAACTGAACGCCTATAACGGTGACGAAGCCAACAAGGACAAGCAGATCAAGCTTGCCAACCTTGGCGGCGGCGAGTATGTCGGCAAAGGCAAGTATGACGCGCTTCAGGCGCTGCTTGACGGCAAGACTGCCGAGCTTGACACGGCAAACGGCCTGATTGCCGACCTGAAAAAAGGCACTAAGGGCAACGAAGAACTTCAGGGCAAGATCACAAACTACGAAGGGCAGATTCAGCAGCTTCAGGAGCAGCTTCAGGAGACGAAAATCAAATCTGCAATCAAGGTGGCGCTTTTGTCCGAAAAGGCGCTTGATGTGGATTACCTGTCTTTCAAGCTTGAAAACAAGATGAAAGAGGACGGCAAGAAGCTTGAACTTGATGATGCAGACAACATCAAGGGATGGAAAGACCTTATTTCCGAACTGAAAACGCAGTTTCCCAACCAGTTTGAAAACGAAGGTAACCGCAAATTCCTTGATGGCAGTTTGCCGCCTACGGGTGGCAGCGAGACTGTTACGCTTGAACAGTTCCGTAAGATGGGCGTTGCAGAGCGCTCAAAACTCAAAGCGGAAAACGAAGAATTGTACAACCAGTACAAAGGAAACTAAAGAAATGAGGTAATTTATTATGGCGAGAACTGGCCTTTTTGGTGGTTTTTCTTTCGATGAAGAAGTTTTCACTGACATGATGCAGGAAGCGGATTATTGGAGTAATCCCGTTCTTGCGTCCGGCGTTATCCGTCAGGATGGTTCGATCATGGACATGATCGGCAGCAAGGGCAACGTGGCAACGATCCCCATGTATACGCCCATCAACATCCATGATACCAACATGGCTGCGTTGAACAACGACGGCCTGACCGACAACACCCCGCAGGAGATTTCCGGCAGCAAGCAGACGTGCATGATGATCCAGCGCATGAAGGCTTTCAAGGCCAAGGATTTCACCCGTGAGCTGACCGGCGCGAAGCCGCTGGATTACATCAAGGGCAAAATCCAGAACTATTACACGCAGGTCTGGGAAGATGAGCTGATGAACATCATCAACGCTGTTCTGGGCGTGTCTGCTCTGTCTACTCACGTCACCGACCTGTCTGTCACGACCGGCACTATCGGTGACGCGAACAAAATCAGCGCGACCACGCTGATTGACGCGGAACAGGCCGCGCTTGGTGACATGGCCGGTGGCCTTGGCCTGATGGTCATGCACTCCAAGATTTATGCCGCGTATCGCAAGCTTGGTCTCGTGGAGTATGAGAAGTTCGTTTCTGGTTCTGGCGCTATCAAGCAGGACATCCAGCTTCCGACCATCGGCGGCAAGGTGGTCAAGGTGACTGACTACTACACGCTGGACAGCTCCACTACCGGATTCCCGGTCTACAAGACCTTCCTGCTTGGCGAGGGCGCTATTCTGTCGTGCGACAAGAATAACTACGAGAAGCAGTACACCACGAACTATGACCCCGAGACTTCTGCCGGTACGGATAAGTTCTATACCAAGCAGGGCAAGGTGCTGCATCCGAACGGCCTGTCTCTGGCCGTGGACAACATCGCGAAGGAATCCCCGACCAAGACCGAGCTGGGCACTTCCGCGAACTACAGCCTGAAGTTCAATTCCAAGAACGTCAGAATCGGCATGATTAAGTCCAACGGTTAAGGGGGAGCCAAAATGCAGGAATTCATCATCATTGACGGCTTGCCTTATCTGTACGATGGGGGCAAAGCATACGCTGTCAGATGGGATGATGAAGGTTTCACATTGGGGGAAGTATTCCGCGAGAATATTTCCCACAATGATTTCATCATGCTTTCTGAACTGTCTGTCAAGGCAAAGTGTCAGGGGCGGCTTGACAGCATCGGCAAGCCTGAACCTGAACCTGAGCCTGAACCTGAGCCTGAAACTGAACCTGAGCCTGAAACTGAACCGGTGGAAGTACCGAAGCCCAAACGGGGCAGAAAAGCGAAGGGTGAAGCCGTATGATTATGACTGTTGCCGAACTTCGGCAGTATGTCACAACGGATGATGTAGATCAGGTGCTTGAAGCAAAGCTTCAGGCACTTGAACTGCTTATTCGGGCATACACAAATAACAACTTTCAGCAGCGGGCTTTCAGGGCGGTTGCCGTGTCCATGCCAGACCATGACATTGTTTGCAATGGTGTGGTTCCCTTCCGCGCTGGTGACACTTTGCAAATCACGGAATCTGACCTTATGCCCGATTGCCTTGTCACGGTAAAAAGCGTTTCGGGTAACACGGTCAAGGTCATGGAAAACTTGATCGATGAAAGCGGAATCGTGGTCACGAAGGTTGTTTATCCGGCTGATGTACGGATGGGCTGCGCCAATCTGATGAAGTGGGAAATGAACAACCGCGACAAGGTTGGTGTTTCGTCTGAAACGATTTCCCGGCATTCTGTGACCTATTTCAATATGGACGGGGATAATTCCATTATGGGATATCCGAAGTCCCTGATGGGCTTTTTGAAGCCCTACATGAAAGCGAGATTCGGACAGGGGTTGAGGGTATGAAAGGCATCGGCGGCAACACCACAGCGATCATACAGACTTACGCCGTGACCAAGAATGAAATTGGCGAACAGGTGAAATCATGGGTTGACAAGCAGACGCTTAAAGGCTGGCTTGACCTTCAGGCCGGTGATTCCAAGTACACCACGTTCAACGCCAAAATTCAGGAATCGACACACATTTTCGTTGCAGACTATGTACCGCTTGCCGATGGCATACAGGCTGAAAACAGCCGCATGACCATTAACGGCAAGCGGTATGACATTCTGCTGATTGACAATCCGATGGAAATGGGCAGCGGCAGTCAGCTTGAAATCTATCTGAAATACACAGGGGGTCAGTAATATGGCGGATGTGGAATTTCAGGACTTTTCAGTGAAAGTCAAAGCTGCACTTAATGACACCGCCATTCGGTTCTTGGAAGAAGCTGCAAGTGAAATCGAATCACAGGCGAAGCGCAATAGCCGTGTTGATACCGGACAGCTTAAAGGGTCGTGGAATCACCGAGTGAACGAATCTGCCGGTGAAGCAACGGTTGGAAGCCCTGAACAAAATGCTATCTGGGAAGAATTCGGAACTGGCGAATATGCGGCCAAAGGCGATGGTAGAAAAGGCGGTTGGAGCTATCAGGACGATAGCGGCAATTGGCATCACACCACCGGCAAAAAGCCGAACAGGACGCTTCAGCGGGCTTTTGACAGCGCGAAAGGCAAGATCATCAACCGCGCAAAGCAGATTTTCAAGGAAGGAATGAAGTGATATGTCAAAAGAGGTTTTGAACATCATTGACAGCGCCATGAAATCCCTTGGACTTGAATATGGTTTTGGTGAATACGGCGGTAACAGCAAAGGCGAAATCGTCTATCCCTATTGGGTCGGAAGCTACACGGAAACAGAGCCGTACACCGAAGATGGCTTGCAGGAAACGACCGTCATACTTACCGGCTTTTCGCGGGGTTCATGGCTTGAACTTGAAAACGGCAAAGACAAAATTGAACACCACTTCAACCGGGTTTCCGGCAAAGTGGGCATCGCGCGCAGCGGCAATGCCGTTGCTATTTTTTATGCTGGTGCTCTGATCGTTCCCACGGGGGACGCGGAGCTGAAAAGCATTCAAATCAATTTGAGCATCAAAGAATGGAAGGTGAATTGATATGCCTAACAGCGGTATTACTTCTGGTACTCCCGCAAAAATTCCTTTCGGGGCTGGCGTATATTTTCAGGGTGTGACGTACAGCGAAACGGCTGCGCCTACGTCTGAAGTAATTCAGGCGGCTATCATCGGCGCTACGCAGGACGGCGGCACGCTGACCATCACGCCGGAGTTCTTCGCGCCGGAGCTGGACGGCGCAACAGTGGCAGTCAAGGAGCTTCAGCAGAAGGTTGGCGAGACTGCACAGATGGAAGTTTCCATTGCTGAACTTTCGGCAGAACTGGCGGCGCATCTGGCTATCGGAAAGATCACCGAATCTACCGACAAAAATTATGATGTTGTCACTTCATCTGAGCTTCGCGCCGGTCACTTCTATGAGGGCTTCGGCTATTACGGAAAGTTTACGGATGGTAGACCGATCATCATCATCTTTAAGCACGCGCTTTGCACTTCCGGCTTTACGACCGAAGCGAAGAACAAAAACAATTCCGTGTTTAAGGGCACTTTTGCTTGCCAGTCCGATATTGAATATGGCACGACCAAACTGCCGTATGCAATCTTTATCCGCAAGGCAACCGGCTGGACTGCCGCCACGCCCACGGACATCATCGAAACTGCATCTTAACAGCCAGAAAGGAACATAAAACCGATGAGCAAAAAGGAAAACATTGAAATGACTGAAGAAGTAACGGAAGAAGTCAAGCCGTATAAGCTGCGCAGCCTGAAGGACAAAGACTTTTATCCCATGCTGGATATCATCACGGCTACGCTTCCGGATGACCTTGCGGATGTGTTTGTGCAGCTTGCAACCGGCGAAAAGTCCGTTGACGAAATCGGCGGCATGGTGGTTTACAAAATCGCTGTGTCCGTGCTGAAAAACGTCAGCGCTATCCCTGATAAAATCTATCCGCTGCTTTCTGACCTGTCCGGCATCCCGGCTGACGAAATCCCTGAAATGCCGTTCGGTACTACGCCCAGCATGATCTGGGACATCATTGCCGACGCGAAGAATGCAAGTTTTTTCAGGGCGCTTTCCAAATTGCTTTAATCGGTGAATTCAAGTTCATGGACATGATATATCACAGATATTCATGTCCTATGGACTTGATGAATTCCTATATTAACCGTGGGCGATTTGGGGAGTTTGTAACGGGATTCCTTCAATCGGAATACGACCGCCAAAAAGCGGAAATGGACAAGGACGAAGAAATGAAGCTATGGATTATGTACTGCCACAGCTATTCGGAAGATTCGTTCCTTGACTGGAAAAAGAAAGTCCTTAGAATCGGCAGCAACGGGCAACGCCAAGGCACGGATGCCGATCTGACGGATAAAGACATTCAAGCGATCTGCGACGATTTGTTTGCAGAAGAATAAGAATCTGATAAAAGTTCCTGATGGCTGATGGGCTGACCATTCGGGCATAAAGGGGTTATCCTTATGGAACTTTTCAAAATACTTGGCACTATTGCCGTTGATAACGAAAAGGCAAATCAGGCCATAGACGATACAGCGGCAAAAGCCGATAAATCCAGCGGCAAAACTTCGGAATCCTTCAAGAAAATCGGCAAAGCGGCCGGAACCGTTGCAAAAGGCATTGTCACAACGGGCGCAGCGCTGGGCGGCGCGTGGATTGCCGCCATTGAAGGAACGCGGGAATACCGGACTGAAATGGGAAAGCTCGACACCGCATTTGTAACAAACGGCCATTCCACGGATGCGGCCAAAAAGACCTATCAGGATTTACAGGCGGTGCTTGGCGATACGGATGTATCTGTTGAAGCTGCAAACCATCTTGCGGTGATGACCGATAACGAAAAGGATTTACAGACTTGGACAGACATCTGTACCGGCGTTTTCACAACGTTCGGCGATTCTCTGCCCATCGAAGGGCTTACCGAAGCGGCCAACGAGACGGCGAAAGTCGGCGAAGTAACTGGCCCGCTTGCGGATGCTTTGAACTGGGCTGGCATTTCAGAAGATGCGTTTAATGAAAAGCTTGCAAAGTGCTCCACAGAGCAGGAGCGGCAAAAGCTGATAATGGAAACGCTGAACGGCACATATTCCAAGGCATCCGAACAGTACAAGAAAACCAACAAGGATGTCATGGATGCGAACCGAGCGCAGGAGAAGCTAACAAGCGCCTTTGCGGAGCTTGGCCGGGTCGGGGAACCGATCTTGACCGCTATCAAAACCAAGGTTGCCGAAATGGTGACTTCTGCTGTTCCAAAGCTTGAAGCATTTATCAAGAAGGTCAAAGACCTGAAAAAATGGATACAGCAAAACAAACAGGCTATCCATAATTGGGCGGCGGTTATTATCGGCGCGACCGTCAGCGTTGGCGCTTTTCTTCTGGTATTGAAATGGGGCACTATAATGTCTGCCGCTACAAAGGCCATAAAAGGCGTTAGGGCGGCTATTCTGCTGTTTAATGCAGCGCTAAGGGCTAATCCCATCGGGTTTGTTGTAAGCCTGATAGCGGGGCTTGTGGCGGCATTCCTGTACCTTTGGAAGAACAACGAGGGCTTCCGAAATTTCTGGCTGAAAATGTGGGAGAAAATCAAGTCTGCGACAGGTTCAGCCGTGAAATGGATAAAAAACAAGTTCGGTGATCTGAAAGATGCTGTCGCAAAGGTTAAGGCTACCTTTGAGAGCATCAAAAGCGCTATCACAGACAAGATGGACGCTGCAAGGGATAAGGTCAAAGGTGTCGTTGACAAAATCAAGGGGTTCTTCCCTTTGAAAATTGGCAAGATATTCAGCGGCCTGAAAGTGCCTAAAATCAGCGTGTCAGGCGGCAAAGCGCCTTTCGGAATCGCCGGAAAGGGTAAGTTGCCGAATTTTAATGTTAAGTGGAACGCAGAGGGCGGTATATTTGACAAGCCAACGATTTTCAATACACGCATGGGTTATCAGGGTGTCGGTGAAGCTGGAAAAGAAGCCATTGCGCCCATATCACTATTACAGGGATATGTCAAGGACGCTGTAAAAAGCGAGAACGACGGCATTATAAACACGCTTATCGACCAAAACCGGATGCTGATGGACTTTCTGTCACGGGTCATCCCGAAGTCCATTGAGCTTGATTCCGGTGCGCTTGTGGGGAATCTACTTCCCGCGCTGGATATGGGGCTATCCAATCGGCTTGCCCATGCGCAGCGAGGGAATACACGTTAGACCATCTTTTTGATGGCCTTTTTTTAATATCAAAACCAATGGGAAAGGGGCTGATAACCATTGGAATTGTTTAAGATTTTTGGAACCATTGCTTTGAAAGGCAAAGACCAATTCAACGGTGACATTGACGAATCTTCCAGCAAAGCCGAAAAATTATCCGGCAAGATCGGGAAAGGTCTTGCTACGGCCGCGAAACTTGGTGCTGCTGCTATTGTCGCTGCTGCAACGGCCGTCGGAGCGCTGACAAAAAAATCACTTGAAGAATACGCCGAGTATGAACAGCTTGTCGGCGGCGTTGAAACGCTATTCAAGGACAGCGCTGATGTTGTCAAGCAGTACGCAAACAACGCCTATAAGACTGCCGGTTTGTCAGCCAATGACTACATGGAAACCGTCACAAGCTTTTCTGCTGCGCTGTTGCAAAGCTTGGGCGGTGATACGGAAGCAGCGGCGAAGCAAGCTGATCTTGCAATCACTGATATGGCTGATAATGCAAACAAGATGGGCACTGCAATGGGTGACATCCAGAATGCTTATCAGGGATTTGCAAAGCAGAATTACACAATGCTGGATAACCTGAAGCTTGGCTATGGCGGCACGAAGGAAGAAATGCAGCGCCTTATTGACGATGCAAATGCCTTGAATGCTGCGCAGGGCAATCTTACAAATTACAGCATTGACAGCTATGCCGATATTGTCAGCGCAATTCACGACGTGCAGACGGAAATGGGCATCACTGGAACGACCGCGAAGGAAGCATCAACCACGATTCAGGGAAGCCTTTCCGCGATGAAATCTGCATGGACAAATTTGCTTACGGGCATCGGCGATGATTCGCAGGATTTGGACAAGCTGATTAACAATTTCGTTGATAGCACTGGCACGGCAGCAGAAAATATCCTGCCGAGACTTGGGAAAATCATCACGGGAATCGGTTCGCTTGCTGAAAGGCTTGCGCCTGTTGTTGCTGCGGCAATACCGGGACTTGTAACAACCGTTCTGCCGGAACTTGTGCAGTCTGGTATTTCAATGGTTGGCGCTATCCTGCAAGGGCTTGTTCAGATGCTCCCGCAAATCATTCAGTACGGCGTTGATATGGTCATTACCTTGATCGAATCAATATCATCTGACCCGGAAAGCCTTGTCGAAACGGCAATAATGCTTGTCGCGATCATCGTTTCCGGGCTTATTGATGCCTTGCCCAAGCTGATTGCGGCTGCGGCTGAACTTGTGACGGGGCTACTAAGGGCGCTGATTAGTAATGCGCCGAATCTTCTTGCTGCTGGCCTAAAGCTTGTGGGAAAAATCGCGGAGGGCATTGCAAACAGCCTTGGTGAAATCGTTAAGGCTGGCGCGAAAGTGGTTGATTCCATCATTGACGGCATCGCCGGAGCATGGAAAAAGCTAACTGGATGGTTTAAGGGAATCTGGAATGATCTGTTTGGCGACTTGTCAGCTAATGTTAGCGTAAATGGCAGCGCCAAAGGTGCAGTTGCAGGTGTTAACGGTTCCCATGCGTCCGGTCTTGACTATGTGCCTTTTGATGGCTACATCGCCGAGCTGCACAAGGGCGAAATGGTTGTCCCGAAACGGGAAGCGCAGACGCTGCGAAACAGCGAAGAAACAGAATATCTTCTGCGACAGATTCTTGACTGCCTGAAATCTTCGCAGACGATCAGCATCAACAGCCGTGAATTCGGGCGTCTTGTTAGGGGTGTTACGTAATGCTTGAAACAGTAAAATATCAGAATCATTTGGGCGAGGAAATTAACTTTTCCGAAAACGGCATCTATGTGAAATCATCCGATCTTCATGATTATGCGTGGAACTACACCGAGCGCGGCGGGAAAATCACTTCCTTCAAGCGCAACGTTATCAGCAAAAAAATTGATCTCGCGATTGCGTGTGCGACAGAAGCTGCCGGAATTCAAAAGCGGAATGATTTGATTGAATGCTTTGAAAAAGATGTCCTTGCAAAACAGCCGGGTAAAATTTTCGTCAACGGGTACTATCTGAAGTGCTATGTAACAGCGTCATCGAAGTCTAAGTACTTGGATTCTATGAAAACGATGCTGGTTTCTTTGGAACTGCTATCAGACGAACCGTTTTGGGTCAAGGAAGTGGAAGCAACGTATGTGCGCGATTCCACTACTAATGAGCTTACAGGTATAGTCAATCCGCTGAACCATGAAGCGAATTTCAGGCTTACAATCTTTGGGTCAACAACCGAAACAACGATATCTATTGGTGGCGCAATTCATGGCCTTAGTTATGGGCTTGAAGCTAACACACAATTGGTTATTGATTCGATTACGAAAGAAGTTTACGTACTTAAAAATGGCAAAAAGAATAATGCTTTTAGCCAACGCTATGTTTCTTATATAAGCGGTTCAGCCGGTACAATGGTAGGCGGCGTAATAAAAGGCGTGTTGGTAGATGATACTTTCAAGAAAATTCCCAGCGGTAATAGCACAATAGGCAGAAGTGAATCTTTCCAGTGGTCGTTAATCCTTTACGATGAAAGGAGCGAACCGAAATGGATTTGATTTATACAAATTCGTCAATGCAAGCTATTGGCGTAATGAAAGCGTATGATCTAGACCTTGCATTCGGTTCGGATGAAAACGATTTTGAGATAAAGGTTGACGCAAATAATCATTGCTGCGAAGCCGGGTACTATGTGTACATTATCGGCACAGAGTATGGCGGCGTAATTGATGCGGTAACTTCTGACACCAAAACCGGAGAAGTGACATATACCGGTAGGACATGGCACGGAATTCTTAATTCCAAGGTGATTTGTCCCGACGCAGGTCAGGACTACTTAACGTTAAACAACGAAGCAAACGGTGTCCTTAATTCGCTGATTACAAGGATGGGTTTAACATCAATCTTCACTGTTAATATCTATGCTTCAGGCCTTGAAATCAGCAACTATAAAATGCCGCGATATGTCACCGGCTATGACGGAATCATGCAAATGCTGAAATCCGTGGGCGGAAAACTAGTTTTGTCGTTTGACGGGGAAAAGGTAATTTTGTCTGCCGCGCCTATCGCAGATCATACAAAAGACGGTTCCGTTTCGTCTGATGCAATGTCTTTCCAAGTTAAAACGACATCGAAAAAAGTCAATCATCTGATTTGCTTGGGTCAAGGTGAACTAAAGGACAGAACGGTTGTGCATCTATACGCCGATGCAAGCGGCAGCATAAGCCAAACGCAGACGCTGACAGGCGCGGATGAATATGCAGCGGTATATGACTACCCGAGCGCGGAAAGTGCGCAAAAGCTGATTGAAGCTGGTGCGTCCAGATTGGCAGAGCTGCAAAATCAAGACAATTTATCAGTCAGCTTGAACGAAGCGGAATATGCCTTTGATGTCGGCGATGTGGTCGGCGCGGTTGATACCGTCACCGGCATTTCCGTTTCCGTACCTATTACCAAAAAAATCGTAAGCATCCGAAATGACTATATGTCCGTATCTTACGAAACCGCGATCGGGAAGAACGGAACATCAAGCAGCGGGTCAAGCGGCGGCAGTAGCGGCGGCGGTGGCGGCGGTGGAACATTTATCAACGTAGACGCGGCGCTGTCTCTGACATCGACAAACCCGGTGCAGAACAAGATTGTAACCACAGCATTGAACGCTAAAGCAAACACGGACGTTGCAACACAGTCTAAAAATGGCCTGATGTCCGCTGCTGACAAAAAGAAGCTCGACGGTCTATCTAGCGGCGGCAGCCTTGTTGCCATGACCGCAGACGAGATGCAAGCCATCTGGGATGCCAATTGAAAGGAGTAACGGTATGAGTGACGAAAAGTATGTCGGTGCAATTGCAGCGGCAAAGAATGCGGCGCTTGCCAAGGCCGCGCTGGATAAAAAAGCGGACAAGACGGCGCTGGATACTAAGGCAGATACCACCGTTGCTACGGCCAGTGCAAATGGCCTGATGTCCGCTGCCGATAAGGAAAAATTGGACAGTATGTACGACATTGTCGCTACATCCACGGATGGAGAGACATTTGACATCACACCTGCACAGTTGCATGAAAAACTGAAAGGTGTTCCAACCACCTGCGCGATCAAGGTTGTGGATACAATCATCCCGTTGCATCGAGTGCAGTTGCCGGGTGATGGGAGCACCAAGTATATTTTCCAAACCACAAAGGACAATGGATTTTGGGAACCCAATACAAGACTGGCGTATACTGCATCGGCTGGCGGTACATATGCGGGTACAATATGGGGAAAGTCCGAATACGATTTGCTTGCAAGCACTCCCGGCATCCTGAAATTCACTGGCGCTGCCAAGGCGCAGTTTAGCGGTTCAAAAGATGTGACCATAGACATCCCGACAGGAGAAGGTTCTGTTCGGTACGATGAAACGCAAGAACTGACATCCGATCAGAAATCCCGCGCGTGCAAAAATATCGGGGCGGTCAGCCAAAAGTACGCGTTTATCGATGGCGCTGTAATGTTGCAGGCAATCGGGCATGATGACGGGGTAAGTGTTGTAAATATTACGCCAAGCGAAAAAAGCAATGACTACACGCTTGCGCTTGACGCTGGGCCAGAAAATGTACCGGTATGTGTGTCCGGCATTGAAACCCCGACAGACGCGCAGACTGACTGCGCGGCAAACGTGGCCTACGTCAAGGCAAAAGTTGCCGAACTTGCCGCCAGCGGCGGCGTGGACGTGGATAATGCACTGTCGGCCACATCTACCAACCCCGTTCAGAACAAGGTTGTCAAGGCCGCACTGGACAAGAAAGCTGGTACCGCGGTGGCGAGCACGTCCGCCAACGGCCTGATGTCCAAGGCGGATAAAACCAAGTTGGACGACATTGAGAGGGGCGCAAACAAGACCACCATTGACAGTGCCATGTCCGGGTCATCGGTCAACCCTGTGCAGAACAAGGTAATCAAGCAGTACATCGATGACAAGGTGGCTGCTGGCAGTAACATCACCGTTGACGCGACGCTATCCAGCACCAGCGCCAACCCGGTGCAAAATAAAGCTGTCAAGGCAGCGATTGACGCCAAGGCCGACAAGACCGCGTTGGATGCAAAGGCGGACAAGACTGCACTTGACGCCAAAATGAGCAAGTCTGGCGGCACGTTTACCGGCAACGTCTACGGCAAGTATTTTTGCGGTACATGGCTACAGTCCACTGCCGCTAGCGATCTTGGGCGTACACCGGGCAAGATTGCCGTGCTGGACGACAGCGGCTGGGTGTACTATCGCACGCCCACCGAGCTGGTTGGCGATCTTGGAATTGCCAACGCGATCAAGTCTTACGTTGATACTGCAATCGTAGCAGCAATCAACAGCAGCTATTAAGGTGGTGAAACGATATGCCTACTAATGTGACACTTACAAATCAAGTAGCGAATAGCGGGAAAGGTTGGTTTCCGGCCACGCGTGGAAACTGCTCGTGGCAGTTGTCGAGCATCACGCCGGGCGATGGGGCCGCGTCCAGTATCAAGATCATCCCTTCCGGCGCGGGCGAGGTAACGCTGACGTCGGCGTCGCACAAACTGATTGCATCGCATAAATATTACATCAGCTTCAAGGTGCGCTTTGCGGCAGCCACGCAGGGCACTTGCGATTGGTACTGGCCAGTTGCCGAGCCTTGTGCAGCGCAAAACATGGCTTTTAATGTTGCGGCGGAAACGTGGGTGCGCCTGTCGGCGGTATTTGAGCGCACAAGTTTTAGCGATGGCAGCTACCCTTGCCGTTTCGATTACAACAACAATAACGGAAAGAACACGCCGTTTTGGTTCACAAGTTGTATGCTGATCGACCTGACCGCCGCCTTTGGCGCTGGTTTGGAGCCGAGCAAGGAGTGGCTGGATAAGCATATCACGACGTTTTCGGATGCACCGACTGTGCAGTACATTGATAATCTTGGCGAGCTGTTTGTCGACATCGCAAACGCAATCCGTACCAAGAGCGGTCAGTCAGGTAAGATCATGGCCTGTGACTTCGCAGACCGCATCCGCGCGCTGTGACGGGAGGCCATCATATGGCAATCACAATCGCAGACGGGCGCGTCGCGCATAACAATATGCCGCCGTACTTGTCTGTGTACGTTTGGCAGCGGACGGCATAATTTTATAGGGGGTTAAAAATGAACGGAATCACATTCGGCAATTATCATTCGTATGATGATCTTCACCTGATTCTTGCGTCGAAAGAAATCGGTGCGCCAACGGTGAAAACCATGAAGATTGATGTTGCGGGGGCTGATGGGTCACTGGATTTGACTGACTATTTCGGTGAACCTAAGTATGGGAATGTGATACACAAATTTCAGTTTTCAACAATTGGTTCGCAGTCGGAATTCCCTGCCACATTTTCGGCTGTTAAAAATGCTTTACATGGTAAAAAAATGCGGGTCATCCTTGACGATGATTCGCATTTTTTCTATGTGGGGCGGCTTGACGTTTCAAGCTTTACATCGTCCAAGGGCATCGGCAAAATCAACATAGAAGCGGATTGTGAGCCGTACAAGTACAAGGCGGCAAAAACTGTTGTCACGCAAGCCGTAAATGGCGAAACGGCAATTACTTTGGCCAATCTCCGCAAGCGCGTTGTGCCGGAAGTGTTGATTGAAGCTGATAGCGCCCTGCACATTGTCTATAACGCATACAGCGTGTGGGACTTGGGGAGCGGGAGCTATACACTGCCGGAACTGGAATTAAAGGCCGGGGAAAACACTGTTTCTGTCACGGGTACAGGAAGCATCACGTTTTCTTATCAGGAAGCGGGGCTGTGATATGTACAGAGTATATTGCGACGGCCTGACGCTGTATAACAGCAATCTGGAAAGCCTGAAAATTTTTAGCCCTTCCGTTGAATTGGAGCTGAATAAAACCGGCAGCGTCTTATTCACAGTTTATCCCGATCATCCACATTACAGCTTCATCAAAAAGCTGAAATCCATCATCACGGTTTATCAGGATGACTATTTGCTTTTCCGTGGCCGCGTGCTGGATGACGAAATCGGATTCCATAACGAAAAGCACGTCACTTGCGAAGGTGAACTTGCCTTTCTGCTGGACAGTGTACAAAGACCATACGACTATTCCGGGACGGTTGCCGGGTTTCTTAACCTGCTGATTGATAACCACAATGCGCAGGTGGAAGAAGCAAAGTGGTTTACTGTCGGAAATGTCACGGTCACTGACCCGAATGATTATATCGTCCGGTCGAATATTGAATATGTCGATACGTGGACGGAACTGCAAAAGAAGCTGGTTGATCTGCTGGGCGGGTATATCGTCATACGTCATGAAGGTTATATCAACTACATTGACTACTTGCAGGACTTCACGCTTCTTTCGCCGCAAAAAATCACGTTCGGGAAGAATCTGCTTGACCTGAAGCGGATTAGAAAGGGCGCTGACATTGCAACTGCTTTGATTCCATTGGGCGCAAAGATAAAGGATGATGAAGGCAAAGACACGGACAACCGCCTGACCGTTGCTTCTGTTAATGATGGCCTTGATTACATCATTGATGAAGAAGCCGCCGACAAGTACGGCCTGATTTTTGCCACGCATACATGGGATGATGTTACCGAAGCGACAAACTTGCTGACAAAGGCCAATGCACATCTTTCTGATCTTGTCAACCAGCCGGAAACCATCGAATTGACGGCGGCAGATTTGGCAACCGTGGACGCTTCTTTCAGTAGCTTCCACCTTGGGACATACGTCAAAGTGGAAAGCAATCCGCACGGCATAGACCAAAACTTCCTTGTTACAAAGCTGTCTTTGAAGCTGTTGGAGCCGGGCGCAAACAAACTGACGCTTGGCGGCGTGTTTGAGGGTATTTCCGGCGCGCTGGCTGGCGTTTCCGGTGCGCAGGGTGAATATACTGCAAATAGAAAATGCGTCCAAAGCGGCTTCTACGGCCGTTAACAACGTGGAACAAAATCTGCTTGCATCTTTGCAAGTGTCCGAGGAAAACATCAAGTCAACTGTGGCCGAAAACTACTACTTGAAGGAAGATACGGACGCGCTTGTTTCCGCTGTCAGCACGGAGATTGAGCAGACAAAGAACAGTTTTGAGATTGAATTCACATCTTTCCGCGCAAATATTGATAGTGTAGTTGCAAATACTGACGCAGAATTTGAAGAAATCCGCAAATTTATTAGATTTGTAGACGGAAAGATTCTGCTGGGTGAAGTGGGCAACGAGCTTGAATTGCAGATAGCCAATGACAGAATCAGCTTCCTTCAGGACGGCTCAGAAGTGGCATACTTCAACAACCGGAAGCTGTATGTAACCGACACACAGATATTGCATAGCCTACAGCTTGGAAAGTTCGCTTTCATGCCGAGGGAAAACGGCAATATCAGTTTCAAAAAGGCGGTGGATTGATATGGCATCATCAGGAACCATTCAACAGGCTATCCGGACGGGCTATCGGTTGCAAATAGCGTGGTCGGTGGGTTCGCAGTCCGTAGCTAACAACACTTCCAGCGTAACGGCAAAGGTGCAGCTTGTGTCAACCGGCAGTAGCTACACTATCAATTCCAGCGCAAGCAAAAGCGGAAGCTTGACCATCAACGGCACAAAATACACCTTCAATTTCACCGCTGCCCTGTCCGGCAATCAAACCAAAACGCTGTTCACAAAAACGGTCACAATTCCCCACAATTCGGACGGCACGAAAAGCTGTTCGTTCTCTGCCACTTGTGGGATAAATGTTACCCTGTCCGGCACTTATTACGGCAATGTCACAGCGTCCGGCAGCGGAACATTCAACGCCATAGCACGAGCATCCAGCATCAGCAGCGTGACTTCTTCCGTATCTGTCACTGGAAGCAATGCGGTCATGGTAAACATCGACCGCAAGTCAAGCGGCTTTACGCACACGGTTGTATTCAGCTTTGGAAGCTATTCTAAGAGCGTCACAGGCGTTGGAACATCTACGAGCTATACAATACCCCAAAGCTGGCTAAACGCCATACCGAACGCCACAAGCGGCACAGCAAAGGTCACAGTAACGACCTATTCCGGCAGCACAAAGATAGGGTCGGCGGTGTCGAAAAAATTCACGATCACAGTCCCGGCAAGTGTTGTCCCGGCCATTTCAAGCGTTGCTGTTGCTGATACTGTCACGGCGGTTTACAGCTTCTTCGGGAACATGGTGCAGAGCAAGTCAAAGCCTAAGTTCACGATCACGGCGGCAGGGGCTTTAAGCTCTACCATCAAGACCTATAAAACAGTTTTTGAGGGCAAGAGCTATTCAGGCGCTACGCCGACAGCCGGAGTGATTACGGGAAGTGGGACGGTATCAGCAAAGATAACTGTCACTGATAGCCGTGGACGGTCTGCCAGCACAACAAAGACTTGGACTGTGCTTTCCTATTCTGCGCCCAAGATCATAAGCTTTCAGGGCTTCAGATGCCTTGCAGACGGCACGGAAAACTATGAAGGTGCCTATCTTAACGCCGCGATCAACTTCAGTATAGCGCCCGTGTCAGATAAGAACACGGCAGCTTACACGCTGGAATACAAGCTGCAAAGTGCTACTGCTTGGACAACCTTGACAAGCGGCGCTGTTTATGCTTTGAAAGACAACATTATCAGCGCAATCGGCATCTTCGGGCTTGACAACAGCTATGATGTGCGCTTGTCTGTTACAGACCATTTCACAACAGTCAGAAGCATTATAGAAATACCCACTGCGTTCACGCTGCTGGATTTCAATGCAAACGGGAAGGCACTTGCCTTCGGCAAGGTGTCGGAGTTGACAGAAGGCGTGGAATTTGCTTTGCCTATGAAGTCATGGCACGGGGAACTGGTAAACAGTCCGATCATGCTACCGCCTGAAACGGACATGGACACACTGCTGGAACCGGGCTATTACTGTGTGGCGAACACGACTTCAAGTCCAACAGTCCTGAACAAGCCTTCCCTGTCCACTACGGCAACGGCCTTTGTGGAAGTGCTGCTTGGCGGGGACGGCTTGCAGCGTGTCCAGCGGTTCACGCAATGTGATAAGGATGACCAGTATGTCTGGCAGCGGTGCTATTATACGGGCGCTTGGGGCGGCTGGCAGATGATCTGCGGCGGAACAAAGAAAATCACCATCACGCCTGAAACGGGCGTTACTATATCACGGGCATCAGCGTCCAGAAGCGGCGATATTGCGACAATGTACATCAATCTTCATATTGATAAGGATATAGCTGCTGCGACAGGAACGCTGGTGGCAACGATACCGGTTGAACAATGCCCTTTGAATTCCGTTGCAACGGTTGGCGTTCAGGGGGCAACGGGGACTTGTGTCTGCTGGGTCAGAAAAACAGGAATGGTCTATGTAAGGACAGGTTCAGCTTACACAGCGGGTGCGGCGATTGAATTTAGTCTTACTTGGAACATCACTGCGCCGTGGCAAATCTAAATCTTAATAAAGAAGGTAAATCGTATGGGCTTTGACGTATCTACCATTATTGTTGCATTTTTGGCACTTGTCGGCACACTGACCGGCGCATATCTTAGCAACAGCAAAACAAAGGCGCTGCTTGCATATCGTCTGGAACGGCTTGAAGAACGTGTGAACAAGCACAACAACCTTGTGGAACGAACATACCGCATTGAAGAAGAACAGGAAATCATCAAAGAAAAAATCAAAGTAGCAAACCACAGAATAGACGATCTGGAACATGGAGAAGGCAA
>ENA-ORNO01000211-ORNO01000211.1-human-gut-metagenome-genome-assembly--contig:-NODE-211-length-42866-cov-4.893509_pt1 | contig 42866 bp, 73 predicted proteins | sample MGYA00242117_ERZ509026 | MGnify/ENA primary metagenome ERZ509026 (study PRJEB26280, sample SAMEA2338710) | human gut metagenome | biome: human gut; feature: human-associated habitat; material: faeces... | reverse complement strand
GGTCGATGCTGCGAAAGCCGCAGTTCATCGCGTCGATGATGTCGCGCGTGGTGTTCTGCACGGTGTTGCGGGTGTCGCATGCCTGCGTCGCCATGTCGTAGCGCACCTGGGCGATTGAAGCGCGGTTTTCGCAGCAGCAGTTCGCCGCCTGCATCTGCATCGCGTTAAGCTGCTGCATGAGCGCCGCCTGCTGATTGCAACGGGAAAGCTCGGCGGACTGGAAGCCAGTGTTCATGTTCTGATTGACACCGGCGAAACCGTTCAGCAACGTAGTGTTCATTGCGTAAAATCCGTCGCAAAGCCCCTGCTGGGTAATTTCGCCCTTACGCTCGAGTGTGGACGCCGCGCTGTCAATCTGCCTCTGAAGCGTAGCAAAGTCACTTGCAAGAACATAGTTGTCCGCAGCGCCGCTGCCATTATTGCCGCCCCAACCGTTCCGATTCCACCCCATCAGAACAATGAAGAACAGAATAATCCACCAGCCGTTATCGCCGCCAAAGCCTCCCCATCCATTACCGTTGTTCGTGCCAGCCGGAACAACAGGCATGTTCATAGGAATACCATCGCCATTCAAACTCATAGTTTTCTCCTTTCGTAGATTTTGAAATTTATCTCAATCGTGCGCACGAATTGAAATCTAAGTTATCCAAGAAGCTGCTGAAACTGGCTTGCCACCTGTTGCAGCTGATTTAACTGCTGCTGCGATATCTGGCCCGACTGCACAAGCTTTTCAACCTCTGCTTTCGGATTCCCCTTAAATGCGCTCTGGAATTGCCGGAACTGCTGCACCAGCTGCTGAAACTGGCCGATCTGGCCGGGCATTTGCCCGCCGCCCAGAGCATTAAACAGTGGGTTCATTGTCTGCCTCCTTTGTCTTGCGCGTCGGTCTTACGCTGGGAGCCGTCAGCTTGGCTACAAGCTCGTCGAACTCCTTGCGGGTCACATATTCCTCGCTCATGTCCCTTCGGGCCGCTGTGGGCGTTATAACGGTCTGTGCGCGCTCCACAAGATCATACGTTGTCATGCTCGGCTTTCCGCTTGCATCGGCCTTTTTCACATACACGACCGGCGCGTTCATATCCCAAAGCGTTACTGCGTTGTTGGGCGCGACAATAAAGTCGTTTGCCGCCTGTTCGTTCGGGATCCAGATGATCGACTGGTTTTGCGGCTGCTGTGGCTGCGGCTGATAAGTCGGCATCTGCGGCGCGGGCTGATACTGCGGACGCATCTGCATCTGCGGCTCCTGCATCTGCGGCATGGGCGACTGATTGTAAATCGGCTGCTGATACACATACGGCTGTTGTCCAAACATCATGCTTCCTCCTTTGCCCAATAAAACAGTGGAATTTCACTCCCAGAATCCCACGTGTCAAAATACGTCCCATCCTCCACGCACACAACGTGGCTTGATAACGCCAGCACATACACGCTGCGCGGATGATCTGCGCAGAAATCCGCGACGGTATAGCAGTCCGGGCACGTGTTCGGGATTACGTTCCGGGTAAAGCCCTGCTGCCGGAGATACGCCCCCCATACACTGTTCGCGCTCGGCAGATCGCCCATAATGAGCCCCTGCAGGCACAGGCCGATATACACCTCGTCCCAGCTCTTCCCGGTCGCCTTTGCGATAGCCCGGACGGTGCAGTCCCCGACCTTCTGCCCAGCGGGATTTGGATTGAAATAAGAAAAGCCCATACCGAACACTCCTTTGATGTGTCCAGTATGGGCTTTTTTGCGTTTTGATGTGCCTCAGCTGCGTATCACTTGTGCATCATTTCCGCTCAGTTTGGAAGACTGCCGGACGCAGCCTTCATCCACGCCATGATCTCCGGCAGGCGTCGCTGTACCGTGGCGCGGCCAAGATACAATTCTGTTGCAACGTCCACTTGCGGGAGCTTGTCCACGAAGTAAAGGTGCGCGATCTTCTCATTCTCCCGGCCAAGATTGGCCTGATAGATCACGGCCTCCATGTCCTTGCGGGTCAGGCGGCCCAGCTCCGGCGGCAGCTTGGCCCGCGCCTGCGGCGACATAGGCCCCGCCTCCTTACTTTTCCTTGTGATTCAGCACAGCGATATTGCCCTTGTTGCTCACTTCGAGATCCAGCGCTGCGGCCAGATCGCGCACCTTGACGTAGTTCGTTCCGTCTTTCAGGATGCGTTCAACGGCGACTTCCTTGCCGTCCACGATGATCTTGCTTTTTTCTACCATTTCGGTTTCCTCCTCTGCATTTTTTCCATCTTCGAGTGCCATGACCGTATGGCCCTCGCTTACCAGTACGTCGCCGCGCAGGAGATTGGCGTCCGTCGTCAGATACTTGCTGCCGGTCAGCAGCACAAAATCTCCCGTTGCTGGCCAATCGTGCAGCATGCAGTATGTCGTGCAGCTGTTGCCCTGCCGACGGTAGAGTGCTTCGACCGACGCGCAGCCTGCGGCCACGGCGCAGAGCATCATGAGCGCGGAGCAGTCCGTCTCCACGGGCTTTGTGATCTTGCTCACGTCCCACTGGACGGCTCTGGCGGCCTCATACGCCGTGTTCCGGTCGCTCATGTCGTAACCGATATTCCGGTTTTTAATGGCCGCCTCGCACGTCTGCGCGGCCCGCTCGGCCTTTTTACGGTTCTTATAGCGCAGGACACCGAGCCAGCGGCCATTGTACCAGTTAGAGATATTCAGCTCCCGCCCATTCTGGTTGCCGGGCTGCTGGTTGCGTCCTCCGGTTTCGCCGAGGCTGGCCTGCCCAATTTTGATGCTCATGCCCTCTCACTCCCGTACAGCTCGTGATGCAGCTGCAGCACGGCGGCCTCGATCAGCTTATCGATCGTTTCCACATCAAATTGAATGCCCTTCTCGGCGAGGAAGTTCGCGACATACGCCTTTTTCGCCGCGCCGTCCGTCGCGGTGTACAGCTGCTCCGCCGCCTTTACGCCGATCTCAACGTAAGTGCGGAGCGTTTGCAGCTTGTCCGCGTCGATCTTGGTTTTGAGCCACGGGATCAAAAATGCCGAAACGAGCGCGCTGATGAGCGCGATCACTGCCGAGATAATTTGCGTGTAGTCCATATGTATGCTCCTTTCAATCTTTCAGCACGATCTCCGCGATGCGTGCTGCCGCTTCCGGGCCGTATTTCTCGGCCCATTTATCCATGTACTTCTGCGCGTACTTCGCGCGGTTCTCGTTCTTTGCCTTCCAGAGGTAAAAGCCGCTGGAGGCCGTTGTTTCGGCCAGCACCGCAAGCGTGATCTCCATCAGGTCTGCGCCTGCCGCGCAGGCGATGATAAGCGCGAGGCTGACAAGCGCGCTGCAAATCAGCCACTTCTTGCTAAACTCCATTACTGTGTCCGCATTGCGCCTCCAGCTGGTGCAGGAATTTTTTCACGTCGCCGTTCCCGCCCATTTTTTTATACTTCTCTCCGGCGATCAGCCGCTCGGCCATTGGCATTTCCTCGCTCATGATCGTGAGGCGGAGGATTGCCAGATACTGCTCGTTCTGATGCGTCTGCATCTTGTCGAGCTTTTTGTCAATCTCGCCGAGATGCTCATCCTGCGATGTGGCCTTGCCGCGCTTTTTTTGTATCGCGCTTACGACGGCGTTCACTACCGCCGTAAGCGCGGACGAGCCGAGCACGGCGCAGACAAGGGTGACGATGATGGTTTTGGTGTCCATTTTTCCGTACCTTTCTCTTTTATTTTGCCGGGCTAATCGTCCGCCATTTTGATATAGGTGGTGGTATCGCTGGAATAGCTGATCGTCGGCAGCGTCGTGCCGCCGAGGGCTGCGTAGAGGGCCGGGTATGCAGCCTGATCGAAGGTTGAGCCATCACACGCGTGCCACGGGGCAGCGAGGACGCGGACAGTCGTGAGGATATCACCAACGTGATAGTTCGGCTCTGCCAGCTTTGCAAGCGCCTCATTTACCATCGGGTTCGCCGGTGCGTCGCCCGCTCGCCAGATCTTTGCAGCGCTCTGTGCCGTCAGCAGGTTCCCGGCCGTGAGCGGCGTTCCAGCTTCCAGCGGCTCGTCCTCCGGGCGAAGCCATTCATAGCGCAGGCGGTTACCGCTCGCGTCATATACCCCGTACCGGATAGCGCCGTTTGCGAGATCGTTTGTGCCGATTCTATCCCGCATGGCTATTCCTCCAGCGCCTTGATGTAGGCATGACTGCGAAGCCCCGGTGTAACTGTTGGGATTTTCTTATCTCCATACGCGAAATCATGATACATTACGTACCCATTTCCTGCGGCGGAAGTTACGACCGCCGCCAAGCTCCCGCACGCTGCCGCGGGCTGATATGTGTTGAGGAACCGGTTGAGCGCGTGCGGCATTGTTATACACACGAAGCCAGAAGCGTCATCATCCGCAAGTACTAATTTTTGGGTGGTGTATGCGCCAGATGATGCAGCGACACACACGGATATGCCGTCCGCAAGAATCATACCAGCGGGAAATTCGTACCTTGACGCTGTTAAACCAGATATCGTAGAGTTTGCAATAACCTGCGTAAACGTTGCGCCATTATTTTCGGATTTGAAATAGGCGTATTTGTTATCCGATGAGGCCGTTATGATTGAAATGGTATTTCCGTCTACGGCATACTCCAAAACGTCGAAAGACGTATGGCTGAAAACAGTCGTCCACGAGCTTTGGTCGAGAGGATACTGCGTTCGCTGAAGCTGTTGCCTGCGCGTAGAATTTTCGATGTAATCATATATTCTATAAAAATACCCCGTTTCCGCATTATATTTTTTCGGCAAGTTGTTAGCACTGTATTTTGGAACTGCCCATCCGTTTAAAGTAATTTCTTCTGGTTCTTCGACGAGATCAGCGCGGTATAGACATTCGTAGTCCTTAGCGTCCTGATACTCGATCGATGCAATATACTTTGATCCGTCATAAAACAGCCATACGGGAGGGGGATAACTCTCCGGTAAAAAGTCTGCCGTAGTAGATAGTGCAGTGAATTTCCAGCTAACAGGATTAAGCGTATCAGTGTGCGCACAAACGTACAAACGAGAACTATTTGCTCCGCCGGGATCTGTGACAAAACTCATATAAAAGACAAGCACATATTCCCCGTTTAAGTATTGAACCGTAGTCTGCCTTTCTATACTGCTGCTAATTATGGTGAGGCCTGTATATTTTTTTCCCTTCAATGGATTTTTAGGTATAGAAATATCATTCCAAGAAACAAGGTCTGAAGAATAGTAGATTTTACCGTCCAGATAATCAGGTCTATTGCTATTCGCGCTCGTGACAAACCAATACCCATTTGCATATGAAATGCTTGGATTGTAGAGATTTGCGTTCATCAACGTGGAAACATCCCACGCAGCATTGGTCTTGCTGGATCTCAATATATTGAACAGTTCCGGGTACTGTTCGCCGGAAATGTACCTACCGTCGCACGGCAGCCATGCGTCGGACAGGTCTGTGCGGGACGTGATAGCGATGTCGCCGACTTTGGCCGTACCCTCCGAAAGCTTGCCGAGCGCGTCGTTGACTGTCGGATCCTCCGGCCTCGTGGTTGCGTTCGGCCAGAGCTTGGCGGCAGTGGCATCGGACAGAAGATTTGCCTTATTGAGAGGCGTACCCTCAACTGTTGGCTCGTCCATACGTTTCATGTACTCGTAGTGATCAAGACTACCGTCGGAATTGTAGATGCCATATCGAATAGCACCGTTGGAAAGGACTTTTGTAGGTTGACGATCTTTCATATCAAGCCTCCTGTCGCGCATTCCGCAGCGCCGGTGTAGCGGAACGCCTTTGTGATGTTGTCAATCAGTTCCTCGCAGAGCGCAAGAATGCGCTCGATGTCGTTTGCGCCGGTGTAGGTCAGCCGGTCGAGGCCGGGCGCGTCCGGCGTTCCTTCGGGGTATGCCAGTGCATCCCGGATGGACTGCACCTGCTTGCGGTATGCCTCGGTCTGTGATGCCGTTATAATGTCCGTTGCGGCCCAATCTGTTTTTGCGGACCATGCGATACTCATGCCGCAGACCGGCGCAAGACGCGCCGCCAGATAGTTCATGGCGGTTCCCACGCGATTCATGTCGCTTGCGTTATACGCGCCCTTCATCCCGGCCAGCCATTCCGCCCGCTCGGCTGCGGTCATGGCAGCAAAGCCCTTCGCGGCAAGCGCCTTGACGCGCTCCACGTCCGCCTGCGTCCGGTCGGTGACGAGGGTGTCAATGATGGTCTTGGTGTCCATGGTGTTCTCCCTTTTCCGGTTTTCAGCGTTCACATCGCAACGATGTAACTCGCATAATCCTTCCATCCGTCGGCAGCTTTATACGCCGCGACCGATGCAGCCGGGACTTTGATGACAGATACTGTAGCGAGAGTGAACACATTCCTTCCGAGTGTCGGCGGGGTTGCGGCCAGACATGTGACTGTCATCATGGCTTCATTTTGCACGAACGCATAATCTCCGATCGACGTGACGGAGGCGGGGATAGTGATCTCCGTGAGGTTGGCGCGGGACGAGATAAACGCGCTTCTGCCGATCGTTTCTACTGTATCCGGCAGCGTCACTGACGTTCTGCCGCTTTCTTCTGCGAAACCCTCCGGAATCTCTATTACATGTGCCTGTATATCTATATGTGCCAACGATGCACAGTTATTAAATGCACTACTGCCAAGTGTCGTTACCGTTGATGGAATTGTGATGGATGTAAGCCCGGAACTTGCAAAAGCTTGACTAGCGATTTCAGTTACGGATGCCGGAATTGTAATGGATGTCAGACTCCTGCAATCGGCGAGCATTCTGCTTGAGATTTTTTGTAGACCTGATGGCAGTGCAATCGATGCCAGTTGCTCACAGTAGTTAAAAGCACCGTCCCCGATTTCTGTTACCGTATCCGGTATAGCGATTTGCTTAATCGATGCACTGTCAAAGCAAAAGATTCCTATTTTTGTGAGATTTTGTGGCAGGATGATGTTGATTGGAAGTTCTTCCCCCGTTTCATTATTGTAGAGTGGTTGAATAAAAAAAAACGCATTGTTTGGAAGCACTGTCACAAGTGGCGGAACTGTTAGCGTTGTGATGTATGCAGAATTAAAACATCCATTCCCTAACACGCTGATCGTATTTGGCAGAACCAGCCCATTCACCTGTGCCTGATTAAACGCCATTGCTTCTATTGCCGTGATATTATTTGAAGCATCACTAAAGTCAAGGTTTTTTAGTTGGTTCTGCCCTGCGAACTCATACGCATAGATTGCCGTGTGATTGTAGAGTTTTGCGCGCTTGATATAGTGGTTCGTGATGCCGTCTGTATCCTCCCCCACACCATACTCCGCTTCCATATACGGCGTAGTCGGTGCGGATTTTATGCCGCTGATCGCGCCTGCAAGCCCTTCGATGGTCTGTGCCGCAGGGGCTGTGCCGCCTTTGGCCTCCACTGCGTCATACGCCGCGCCGACTGCCGTGATAATGCGGTCGATCTCTGTCTGTATGCTCATGTCTGTTCCTCCTTTAAATCGCGGCGAGAGCGTTTTCGATGTCGTCCGTCAGCGATACCGTGCCGCCGGAGGTATAGCCTGCGGGAATGTCTACGCTGGTCTGCGTGAGGCCGTCGATGGTCTTCGCAATCGCGCCGTTGTTGGCCATGGTGCCCTCGACCTTGCTGCCGTCGGCCAGCACGATAAACTTTCCGTCCAGCACGTCAGCAGCTCCGGCAGTCACGCCGGAAACGTCCTTGTATTTGTCTGGGATCGCGCCGACCGTGACCTTGCCGAGGACTTTGCCCTTGGTGGGCGTAATGTCCTGTGCGGCCTCGGCGGGCGTGGCGGACTTGGTTTCCAGCGCGACAGATACCTTGCCCGCGCCGGAGTGCTTGCCCGCCGGGACGGTGTATTCCTGATTGCCGGTCGTAGCGTCCAGAACCTTTTCGACCGCGCCGTTGTCCGGCATGGTGCCAGCCTGCGTTACGCCGTCCGCATCGATAAAGACTTTATTCGCCAGCGCGGCGGTCGTGGCGGAGACGTCCTGATAGTTTTCCGGAATCGCGCCGACTGTCACGCCGGACAGGCCGTAATAGCCCTGATCTGGTGTGACGGACTGCTGCTCCTTCGTCGGCGTGACGGATTTGGCCTGCAGGTTGTAGTTGCCGCCGCCGGAGCCGCCAGCACGCACGGAAACGTTAAAGGAAACGTCAACCGGATCGCGGTTCTTGAGTTCAAATTCAATGCCGCCCATCACAACACCGCCTTTGAAAGCGCGTGCGCAACGTCGATCTGCTTGATCTCCGAGCCAATCACGTCACCGCTCTTGAATTTTACACGGACTTGCATCTTGCACAGCTTCGGCAGCTTGAATGTCTCCTGCTGCGTCAGCGGAAAATGGAATTTGCCGTCCGAATATGTCACTTCGCCGGGATAATTCTTCTGCAAATACAGCAGCGATACTTCCACAGCGGAAATATCCGCGATATTCAGCGGCTGCCCGTTGTTCGTGATTCCAATGTCGATAGCATAAGCATCGCCTTGTACCATGTCTGCACCTCCGTTTCTATGTTCCTACGATCTCACATTCGGCTGCAGCAATGCCGCTAAGCCGGATGTTCATGCTTTTGATCGTTCCTGTTATATTTGTACTCCACATAGTAGGCGTTTTGACGTAATCTCCCGGAGCTTCGCTGTCCATGACGATCTTCACGCTCTGCGTCTGCCTGCGCATGTAATAGTCGTACACATGCTGTGCCACGGCCTCAATATTTTCACTGTTTACAAGCGTTGCTTCCTTGACCTCAACAATGTTTGGCTTCGTCTGCGTGGTAACTTCCGGGTTCGTCTTCGTTGTAACGCTCGTTGTGTGGTAGTACGTTTTACCGCCGACCTCCACGCTTTCCCCGCTGCCGGATGTGCTATAGGTGTGCGCCGTTACGCGGATCTCCGTCACGATTGCCGCTGTCTCTACGCTGCTTCCGGTATATATCCGGTCTTCTGGAATAACTGCCGGTGTGGACTGCGTGAGCCGTCTAACGCGAATACCACGCACGGCGCTTGTGTCGATCGTCGCCCGCAGCGCGAACACGATCTGCTGCAATGCCTCGCGCTTTGTGCAGTCCGGGATATATCCGGTAACAGTCTCGCTTTCCAACGCGGGATCGTAGTCAAGCGAAAAATGCCCGCCCAGAATCTCTGTAATCAGCGTTTTCGCCGATTTCGCGCTATAAACAGCCGCAGAGAAAGGTTCATCGTCCAGAACACCGAGCGCGTCATGGCAGGACACGTCATACAGGCTTGCGCTGGAACGGGACGAGCTTTTGATATAGAACACGCCAATCAGGCTATCCGAATCATACGCGCTGACCGGCTGCTTCTCCTGAAAGATAAAATCAATGTTTTCCGTGTTGTCGAGCGTGAAGTCAAGCGTGTTGATCTCCACATCGTCAGAAATCACGCTGATCCCCTCTGTTACTCTGACGCTGCGGAGGTCTTCCCGCTCGAACTCCCGGACAATACCGAAGAAAATCTGCCGGATTTTTGCGAACCGGTACGGCAAGCTGGTCTTCGTGATCTCGATAACCAGTTTGTTGTACGCTGTCACGGCCTTTGCACAGAAGTATTTCTGCGTGTCTGGGGTAAATGCCTCCGTCGCAATTTGCGTATCGTCCCGGTAAAATGTCAGCGTCAGGCCGCTGCAATACTCGCCCGCGTCCTCGCCGAAAAAGAAGAAGATACCGGGAGAAGAATATGTGCCGTCAAGCGTTACCGTAAGCGTTGGGTTCGTGTCAAATGTGCAGTCTGCCTTGCTCTGTGCCGTTGACCAGAATGCAACCGTTTCGTTCGTCCTGATCTTCCTCGTCCCGTCAAGGATCCACTGATTTAACTCGTTCGTAGAAATCAGCATGGGAGAAGAACTGTGCATGAGCGCGGGAATGTCGGAAAAGCTCTGTGCGCCGCCGCTCGCGGCCTGTGCAGCATCGGCAGCGCCTACCGAAACGTCTTCATATACGACCTTTACGCTCATGCAGGTGTCCTCTTCGGCTTCATCGCCACAAAATTAACAGAAAGATTCTGCCAGTTGCTCCGATCATCGTTCTTGGAGACAAGCTCGTCCTCTCCATTTGCCACATACGCATCAAATGTCACGGTTGTTTGTGCATACGGGACGGTCAGAACGTGGCTGTCAACTGGTGCGGAAATCGCCTCGTAAAACTCGTCATATTCCGCAAGGTCGGAGGAAACAGGATCGATTTCCATGCTATAGTTGTAATATGTGCCGATGATATCGCGCTTCATCGCGCCGGTCATGACGCGCCCGGCGTTGTCTCCGTCAAGGACGGAGAACGAACGCTTTAAGGACACGACATGCAGGTTCGGGTATGCTTTCCCATCTAGGGACAGTACGCTTGTCATGTTCTCACCCCCGACAGACGAACGCCGACACGCTGCGTCTCATCGTTGTTCGCCGTATATACCGCGCGGGCAAACTCGCGCTTATCGACCTGCATCACGACTGTAATGTTCCGGCCTCCCATTCCGCCCGTTTCAGCCATGGCCTGCTTGAATGCCTGCACCATCGTAGCAAGCGGCGTTTCGATGTTCGTACCGCTCTTCTGATCACCCAGAACCGCGAGAAATTCACTGTTCGGCGGGATAACCGCGCCGGAGGCTAGGCGAGGCAACGATACCCGCGTAACGGGCGGAATGTTTACGCCAAATGTTCTCCCGCCAAGGAGCGGAACCCAGTCCGGAATATTTACCTGAATCTTATTCAGTGCAGAAATTAAGAGGTTGATGCCATCAATAATAAGGTTGATCGCCCCCTCAATTGTTCCGACAATCAGGTTCCAGATACCTTTCAAGACATCAAGAACGCCATTCCACGCCTTTTTCCAATCGCCGGTAAATACGCCGGAAATGAACGTGATAAGCCCGCTAAGGATCTTCTTCCACGACTCGTACTGATCTCCGAACAGTTTTCCAATCGTTTCAAAGATGTTTGCAAGCGCCGGGTTTTTGCTGCGCAGCCATTCAACAAACGCATTCCACGCGTCCTTGATGGAGTTTACAATCGCGTTCCACGCTTGCTTGAGTCCTGCCCAGATTTGCTTCGCACCTTCCGCAGCAAGTTTCAGATCGCCCGTGAACACGCCCTTGAAGAACTTCCCGAAGCCTTCGACAACATCTTTCAGGCCGTTAATAAGTTCTTCGCCGTGGCCAGTAAAGGAAACCAACGCCACAAGGATACCGACAATAGCAGCAATCAGAAGCGGAATCCAACTTCCAGTAAGAAGGCTGATTCCAAGCCCGGCTGCGAACAGTCCAGCAATGATCGTAAGCGTGTTTTCCAGATTAAAGCCGTTTTCAATCACATCTTTAATGCCGACAACCAGCATCGCAAGGCCACCTGCCACAAGGGCAATGCCCGCTGCAATGGGGCCAAACGCAATAGCTAGCCCTCCTGCAAGTGCTGCGAGGCCGCCGAGCATTCCCAGGAAGTTCTCTAAATCGATACCGTTGTTCCATGCGTCAAGCCAGAAATAAACGAGTGCGAAGCCCCCAGCTGCCGCGAGTGCAAGCCCTCCGATTGTACTAAGGCTATCCGTAAATAAGCTTGCAATCTTCCACGCAAGAAGTCCGGCAGCAATCGCGCCGACGATGCCCAAGATATCGTTTAGCTCGTCCTCGGCCATATCAAGGCTTGAGAAGTCAGGTGAAATCGCATCGGAAGCAGACGTGCCACTGCCGCCACCGCCGCCAGCTCCCGCATTATTGCTGGTAAGCTGGTTGATTTCGTCAAATCCGGCCATGCTCTTTCCAGCGTCTTCTGCTGCTGCTCCGACACCCTCTAGGGCTTTCTGCTCTTCGTTCAGGCCAGCCGCTGCGGATTTCTGCGCAGACCAGCTTTTCCCGGAAAGCATACCGAAGAACTTTGCAATCGCCGTGACAACTTGTGCAAGGATATTCACGAGCTTTACAAAAACGGGAATAACCACTTCCAAAATTGGCTGTGCCAATGTCAGCAGCGATGCCTTCAGCCTCGCTACCGCCGCCCGCGCTTCTTCGTTCTGCATGATGGTTTTTCCGAGCCATGTCCGCAGGCTTTGCAGTGCCTTTGAAATAAGTGAGAACACAAGAATGCGCTTAAACAGGCCGCTGACGCGCTTCCCGAACGTGTCCATGCTCTTAGACGCCTTTTCGGAGGCTAACGCCATGCGCTCCGTCGCGCCGTGTGCACTCGTGATCTTCTCCGTAAGCTCGCCAGCCCGCGTTTTCGCCGCGTCAAGCGCTGCGGTCTGCTCGTTTACCTTGTCCGTGATTCTCGCGTATTTCCCGTCAAGGCTTTCGACAATCTTGTCTTGCTGCCTGAGCGCCGTTTCCTGCTCTTTAAGCTGCGCTGCAACTTCGGCCTGTCGGGAATACGCTGCAATGTAATCGTCAGGCGATGCAGAAACATTACCGGAAGTCACGTCCTTGATCCTGCTTGCCTCGTCTTTCAGCGACTTAATCGCCGCCTCCGTCTGCTTTGCGGCTTCCTTTGCAGCGTCGAGCTGCGCCTTGATTCCGCTCTGCTCGCCGGTGCTTTTGTTCAGCTCTTCCTCCATCTTGTCGATTTTTTTTGTGAGGCTATCAAGCTCTTTTTGCGCGTTTTTTGCGTCAACTTCCGCTTTTACTACGATTTTCCCATCTGCCATATAATCACCACCAATATAACGGGTTGAAATTTCTTATTTTTTGTGATATCTTCCAAATAAGGGAGGAATGAAAAATGAATGAATGTATCATCGAAATCAGCCGAGACAACGCAAATCTAGGCCGCTCCATCACCGTCGGTGTTTGCCTTGACGGTGGAGAAGTCGGAACGCTGAAAAACGGGGAAGAAATCCGTGTATCCGCGTATCCGGGCAAACATGAGCTTGCATTTTACCGATACGGAAGATTGGATAAAACCGTTTCTTTCGTCATTGCAGAGAACCAAGCCCACGCATTTTTTACTGTACGCATAGACCGTTCTAACTATATTGATGTTGTAAACGGCCTGAAATCCAAGCAGCACGGTAAGAAACCGAGCGGCTGCCTGACTGCGTTGGTTGTCACTGCTGCCGTTGTCTGCGCTGTCCTGCTCCTAAGCTCTATCTTTGGAAAGAGCAGCGACACGCCAAAGAAAGTCGATACCGTGCAGCCGTCAGCAGCTTCGCAGCCGGTGCAGGAGCAGCAAACCGTTTTCTCTGTTGGGGAAACGGTCGAGCTGAACAACGTTTCCGCTACGCTTTTAAACGTTACGGAGAATTCCGGCGGAAACTATTCAACGCCAGCGGACGGGAAAGAATTCGTTATCTGTGAATTCGAGATCGAGAACAATTCTTCATCTGATATCGCCGTCAGCACAGTGCTTTCCTTTGACGCTTATTTTGACAGCTACGCAACAACGTTAAGCCTCGGTGCAATCCTTAGCGTAAACGAACCGCAGCTTGACGGAACTGTTGCAGCCGGAAAGAAAATGAAAGGCGTTGTCGGCTATGAGGTATCCCCTGACTGGTCGGAGCTTGAAATCCGATACTCGCCGTCTTTCTGGGGAAGAGAAATCATTTTCCAGTATAAAAAATAACGTTTTCGTGATTGGCCGTCCCGCTTTGGGGCGGTCAATCTTTTTTCCCGATGCCCCACGCGGCAAGCACGTTTTTCTCCGCTTCCGTGTAATTCGTTTTCAGGTCGATAATGTCGCGGTTCCTGCGGTAAAACTCCCGATCCTGCTTGTCAAGCGTTTTCCCTCGCGCCCGCTTATCGCGGATGCGCACGACTTGTGCAAATAGGCAATCGCCGATCTCCTGATAATATGATAAGAACGAATACCAGTGCAGATACGGCAGCGCCCGGATTTCACAGCCCGCGATTCTGTTTACCGGGGCAATGATCATGTCGAAATCCTGTTCCCACGACATTAGCACCGGCTCTTTCTGCTTCGGCTTCTTCTCCTGCCACCGGTCGATAAACCGGAAGCACTGATTCAGCGCCTCTTGATAGCAGCTATACGGCATTTCCGGGAACGCGGGATAGAAGATATCAAGCGCAACTTCTGATTTGTCTCGCTCGTCCAGCTCGTTATCAGAAAGGGCGGTGAGGATATCCAGCACCGCCCTATAATCTGACTGGATTTCGTATTCTGTTCCGTTGACCTTAACCGAAGTCGGCAAGGAATAGATCACTTTCTCCATCTCTCCGTATATTTAGTAATTCTTGGGTTCGTCAGTTTGCGTTCCCGCGCAAACGTGGTGTCGATCTGGTCAATGACGGAAAGCATCAGATTGCACCAGACCGGCAGGCCGCCCGCAAGCGCATAGACATTCATGCCGCCGAAAAGCGCACTGCATACCGGCTTATCGAAAAGGCCATCGACCATTTCTCGCATTTCCGCATCTCTGCGCCGCGCAATCTCGAAGATTTCTTTCTTGTCTGAGCACTTGTCGATCTCAGCCTTGTATGCTTCCTGCTTCTTGTCCAGTTCGTCAAACGTATCAAAAATACGCTCGACAAACGCGCTGTCGGTAGGGTTGAAATACACCTTGATTGCATCGTTCAGGTTGAATTCAACAATGCCGGTGTCAAATCTGATATCTTCCATCTAGCCTTCCTCCTTACGCTGCTTCGTCCGGCGTGAATGTTACCGTGCCGTTTGCGCCGACTGCTGCCGTGCCGGTGGTTCTCGTACCGCCAAGCGTCACATCGAACGGCATGCCGACAAAGCCGCCACCCTCACCGCCGAGGCTTGCGGGCTTTACCATTGTGCCGTCGTAACGCTCCGCAAAGACTGCCGTCTTGGCCGTGCCTGCGTAAAAATGAACGATGAGCACGTCCTGATTCGCCAGTGCTGCTGCGTCCTGGTCTTTGACAGCCAGGTTCCACAGCTTGACAAGCGCCGCGTCGCCTGCGTCCAGCTCGCACGGGTCAAAGCTCTGCGTGATGATGGGCTTCTTCATGGTGGTTCTTGTAGTGCCGAGGATATCCTTACTGGAATCCTCCTGCCAGTCGTACTCCATGCTGGAATCCGTGACGCGCTTGCCGAACGGAGACCAGACGGGCGTAGACGCCTCGCCGGTATTCAGGTATGCGATCAGCAATTCGCGGTCAATAGTCTGGCCAGCAGTGGTATTAAAGGTCATGTCTGCCATAGTTAAATCACCTCATATGTTAGTTTCATTAGAATTTGATGGTCCTCCGTGCCGTCCTCGTACCGGGCGAACAGGGCCGCGCGGCTGACCGCTTCCATGCGCCGGACACGCATACCGTCTCCCAGAGACGGCAGGTTCTGCATGGCCCAATCCCCGAAGCGGTTAAGCATGGCGTCGCATTTCAGGCGCTTGTCGTTGCTGTTGCCGGGGATAATGCGAGCGATGATCTTAAATTGATATTCCGCCTCATGCCCGCCGAGGATGTATTTCTGCGTGATGTACGCGCCCTGAATAGTGGACAGCGCCATGCTTGCGGAATCCGCAGCAAGAAATTCATAGTTGATCGTTGCGGCTGGCATATCGTCATCGGAAAAGGCGTTTGCCCAGATCATCATTTTGCGGGCAATGTCCTGCTCTTCCTCCACGGATACTAGCTTTTTCTGCTTTTCAGAAGCCATTTTTCACCGCCTTATCTGCAACTCGAATCCATTTGTCAATATTCTCAGCCTTTGAAGCCTCGAACCAGTGTGATTGCGCCTGCGCGTGTCCGGATGTCGTAAACACAAGGTTTTTGTCCGTCAGAACCTTCGTTCCGCCTTTCGGCGCGTAAGTGCTGCCGGTCTCCGGGTCTACCATGACTTTTCCGTAGTACAGGAACCGCGCGTATGGGCCGGGGTAGATAATCGCGTTTCCCTCGACCTGTGTTCTGCGGTCGAGGGAGCCAGTCAGGAACGGCACATATGGGCTTGTGTCCTTCCGCACCTGCGTTGCAACAATATGCTCTGCTTTGGTGCAGGCCTGCTCGAGCTTTTCCTGCAGCGCGTCAAATCCGTCTGCCTTTACGCTGAATTGCAGCATTACGAGCCTCCGACCTGCCAGTGCTGCATAGAAGGACTGCCGAAGTCCTTCATGTCCACCTTTGTCACTTTGTACACATCATCGTAAAGCATCTCGATCTGTTCTTCCGTCTTGTCCGGCTCGACTACTTCACCCTTTACAAAGAAGGTCGTGCCGCCGTTGCCGTCCGTGGAGAGCGTCCACAATCCGCTTTTGTCGTCAGCACGCCAGAACTCCTGCGGCCCGACGTAGCGCTTCTCCGCGCCCGTCACGCCGTCTACAGCAACCACAGAGAACGGAATGTACAGATTCACCGCATCTGCGCCTTCAAGACCGCTCGCGCGGACGTTGGCAGCTTTCGACGCTTGGAGCATTACACCGCGAATCACTGTGATGTAGCGCTTCTGCGTGTCATTGAAACCCTGATCTTGCTCCTGCGTGACGTTGTAGATGGTTACAGTGTGGGGGGCGTACATGCAAAACACCTGCCTCTGTAGAGAAGCCCGGTATGGGCTAGATATTCACGCGCTACGCTTGCAAGGGCATTCTTCGCCTCCGAAGCCGCCTTCAATGCAGCCACGGAAGAATCGCCGCCGCTGCGAAACGTCCGGGAATAGCCGCCTACAGTCTCGCTCTGCAATTCTCCTTCGTCAGATGCACGCCCGGCGGACACATTCTTTCTGGCAAGCTCCTGTGCAGTGTCGATCAGCATATACTGATCGACCAGAGCGCAGCAGCACATTTTGACAGCTTCGAGATCCGCAAAATCCTTTACTCGGTTTTGCGTGTAGTAGTCGAGGAAGGAGCTAGCGCGGACGGCCAGACGCTGGAAATCCTCCTCATTGATGCTGCCGTAGTAGCAGCCGGAGTAAAATTCATAGTCGGCATAAATCATTCGTACCAGCTCCTTTCATTTTTTACGAACCGACCGTGACTGTAGCCGTGCCGGTCTTAGTGCTATCCTGCTTCGACTTTGCAGTGACGGTAATGCTCGTGGACGTCTCATTGGACGCGACCTTCAGCACGCCGCCTTCCGTGATAGACGACTTTGCGCCGCTCTGGCTCCACTCGACGTCGCCACTTACAATGCCTTCACCCGCAACGGAGGCGGAAAATGCTTTGCTTGCACCCTTCGCCACGGTCGCGGTTGCCGGGGAGACAGTCACAGTGGAGACCGTTCCAGCCTTGCCGTAGACGGAGAACGGGAACGGATTGGCCTTGTCCACGTTGTAGGCGTTGACCGGGTTCGCGATTTCCCAGCCCAGGCGCATGACAGCGCGGAGTGCAACCATATCATTCTGCATCAGGTTATAGGTAATGGCCTTCGTGGTCGGATCCTGAATCACGCCCTCGGTGAAGATCTTGAAGGTCATGTCCTGCCGAATGGCGTACACCAGCTGGCTCCAATCGCCGACGATCATCTGCGCCTGATTCGGATCAAACGCGCCGTTCATCGGGAAGTACATGTCCATGCCGTCCAGACCGTAGCGGGTAGCGCCCTGCATATCGGACTTGAAGATGGGCTGGCCGGTGGTGTCCTTGAGGCCGCGCAGCTTACCGCGCATCTGGATCGCGGACATAACGCCGTTTGGGTTGAAGCCGTCTAGCTCGACCTTCGAGATCAAACCGCCTTCGCCCATGATGTCGTCGAAGGTGTCCGTGCCAACTGGAACGCCGTTACCCGCAGCGATTGCGGCAGGAACAACACCCTCGCGCCAAGTGGTAGGCTTGTTGGTGCCAAACAGGATAGCGGCGTCAATGACCTTGCCGAAAGCCTCGGTCAGGCGGGGCTTGACTTCGCCCCAGATGTCGTAGTCTGCATCATCCAGAGCAGCTTCGGGGATGGGGACGATGACCGCGATTTCCTCAGCATAAAGTTTCTTCTTGTCCCACGCCATTTTCGTGGTCTGCTTGAATGCGGAGCCAGCGCCGCTGTCGGTAGCCTCGCCGTTTACGAAGTACGCGGAAGGCAGAGCATCCAGCACGTTGATGGTCTGGGTCTTGCTGGACATATTCGCCAGTCTGCGGCCCATACGCAGGACAGCGGATTCCGCGATAGCGCCCTGCATGATCTCACGGGTTACGGGTTCCGGAATCAGACCGGAAAGTGCACTTCTGTCAATGATATTTGCCATGTGTCAATTCTCCTTTTATTTAAGTGCGCCGCGAATCAAAGAATTCATCGCAGCATTGGTGTTGCTTTTCTCACTACTGCCGCCAGCTTGGGCAGTCCAATCAAATTTGACCTTCTGCCGGTTCTCAGTGAGCTTATCCACGGCCTGCTCAAAAGTGGTCTTGTCATCCACCATCTTCTCGGCCTTGAAGGAGATAAACTCCGCTTCCTCGCCGGTCAGCCCCTTGGAAAGCACATACTTCTCGCGCTTGAGCTGCTGCACTTCGGCCTGCGCTGCGGTCAGAGCGGACTTGTTGTCCGCAAACTCCTTGTCGCGCTCGGCCTGCCGCTCCTGCTCGGTCTGCTGGCTGTCTTTCCATGTCCGGTATGCGGTGATCTCTTCCTCGCTGGGGTATTTCTTCCGTTCTCTGTCAAGCCTTGACTGAATCATCTTGTCAACATCAGCCTGAGTAAACGTTTTCTCCTGCTCTTGCGCAGTGTTTTCCGTGCCCTGCACGTTGGTTTCTTCTGTCATAAAAATCTCCTTGTTTAACGTCCTGTCGGACAGTGTTGATAAATAAAAAGAGCCAACCGACTACAAATCGTAGTCAGCTGGCTCCAATTGCCCTTTCTCGCGCCCAATTACGCGGGAGAGTTGTATTTTATTGTCTTTTTGACCTCTAAAACGATGTATCCATCGCCTTTTCGGCGTATCTCAACGTCATTCCCGCGTTTAAGAATGGCATCGGCGGCTTTTTTCACTTCATCCCAGTCCATATACCTTTGTCCTTTCTCGCTGTTCCGGCAGCCCCGCCGCCTTGCTGAACCTGCTATATTCTGCGTTCAGCCGCCGAAGCTTTATGTCCGCTGCGGTCGCGTCTTCGGAAAGCCCAGCTTCTTTGTATGCGTTTCTAAGCTTCTTCTGCGCGCGGATTTGCCGTTCTATTCGGCGTTGCATCTGCGTCGCTTCATAGGCTGTGTAAGTCTTTCCGTCAAACGTGCAGCCAAGACCATCGTCGATATGCTCAAGCTGTTTATCGGTGTAAGTTCGCTCCGAAACTCCCGGAACAAACGGGTATTTGTGATGCCTACAGTTTGCACCTGTCAGCCCGTCAACATATCCGTAACCAGTCGTCTTTACAAGGTCATCGTAAAGCCCCAGCGGGTCAGGTTCGCCGCTTTCACTCTGGTAATAGACTTTCCCTTGCCAGTCCTTGTGGCTTGACCACGGCGAAGCTCCCGGCTTATCACGCGCTCCAGAGTGCGCAGACACTTCAAAGTATCTCGTATCAAGGTACTCTGCGCTTTGGTTCGTGTACTGGTCGCAGATCTGATTCACGCCGGTCATGACAGCTCTCCGAACAGCAACGTCGATGTTGTCAACGTGTCCGCTTCCGTAGTTCACGACTTTCAGTCCGCCTGCAAGCTGTTGCACCGCAGACTTAATCGCCTGATTGTAGCTGATCGCCCCGCTCTGAATCTGCATGACAGCAGAATCCAACGCCCACTGATACGCACGCGCGGGCGGAAGCATCGTCCTGCCTTTGTCCACCAAAAATCCCATAGACTGTGTGATGTTATGGAATTCATCAAGCGTCTGCACGCTGATCGCTTCGATGGTCGCAGTGCTCACCAGACTATCAGGCTGTGTCAGCCCTGCCATGTCGATAACCGATGTGTAATACTTCTGGTTTCTGGCAATAACATCGTCGAAAAGCTCCTTGAGCTTCTTCTCGCTAATTCCAGAGGTCTTGCGGATTGCTTTTTCAATCTCCTTCGTGTCGATACCATGCGAACGAAGCGCTCTGATTGCCTGAACAGTCACTTCGTTCAGCTGGTCTTTCAGAGCAAGCCTACTGCATATTTCATCGAGGAGCGTATCTTCCAATCCTCGGAACAGCTCTGCAAGCTCTTCCGGGATGGCGTCTAATAGTTCTGGGCTAAAAAGGGTACTTCATCCGCTCACCGCCCTTCTCCGTTTCACAATATCGTCGTAATGCGGCTTTACCCGTATCACGTTCCAGTCGCATTCTTCCGGCACTCTGCCGTAGAAGATCACCCATTCCGGGGATAGCCGTTTCATCATTTCTTCGTAGCCGCGCAGGAACAGGCGCTTGCTTTCAGCGTTTGCCTGCGTTCCCACCGAGGAAACCGCCACAACACCGCCGACAGGTTCACCGTCAAAGCACCAGTCATAACTATTCTCATCGCTCCATGAGATTGTCGGATAAACCGTCATTCCGTGGAGCTGCCAGTATGCCGCAAGCCAGTGTTTACGATAGTGATTGTATACCTGCATCGCCAGCGGCATATCCGTGTAGGTAGAAAAGTCCGGCGCACACACTGCCGCAAACTGCGACAGTTTCGGAACGTATTTGTCAGGCATGTTCCAATACCGGATGAATTGATAATCGTCCACGAAGAAATGCACGATCTTGCTTTTCGTGTCTTTCGCGGTGTAATGGTAATTCACGGGGATAAATTCGCCTGCGGGATATGCCTTGACCGGCTCGATTTGTGGAATATCGTACTTGCCCACGCCGAGGAATGTGAACTTGTCGAGATTTTCAAAGTTAATCATACCGGGCGCCATGTACCGCTGCGCTTGTTAGCCCTGCGGTATTTCTTGCCGTTTACCGTTACTTCCAACGCGCCGGACTTTTGCGCCGTTACAAAGGCATTGGAAAACGCCTTGTTTTCTGCTGCTTTGCGGTTTTTACTGGACTGGTCACGCAATTTCCGCATGTAGCTATCCATTTCACCGCGCGCTCTTGCAGCTCTGTCTGCGGCGCTTCCTGTTTTCTGCGCCGTTGTCAGGCGCGCAGGCCCGCTTGCATAAGGATTGACTGCTCCTGCCGCCGTTTTGAGCGCCGTTGTTGCGAGAGTTGCCATCTGCTGTACTGCGTCTTTCTTTTCAGCGTCCGACAGCTCAAGCCCATTGATTTCAGCAGCGTTGCGCTCGAATGTGCGCCTGATAATATCGCCCATATCAGTGACAGACGCAGCGTTTGCTCGGTTAATATCCTGCTGTGACAAAAACCGCGCAAGGCTTATACCGCGCCCACGCCCAGTTTCTCCGGCTCCAATGCCGCCACTGGCTCCGCCTCTACCGCCCATTACTCTACCTCCTGTTGTCCTTCGGTCGTCATGTCCTGCATCTTCGGCAGCGCCGCCTTTGCGGTCGCCTCGTCCTCATTCATCCACTTCATGCGGAACTCCCAATCGTTCAAAATGCCCGCACTGAGAAGCTGCATATCGCGGGAAAAGTCGGTTTGCTTGTCCTCAATGATACTATCGTCGAAATCAATGCTGATTTCCACGTCTTCATTCAGCCCGGCACCCATCGCGGTGTTACCCAGGCGGAGAAGAATGCGGCACAGCTCCACCAGTGCATCTTCGAGGATGATCTCATGCTTTTTGATCGTGCGAAACATGGTGCTGTTCTCGCTGATGACCTGCGTAGCCGTTGCAACGCTGCCGCCGTCAAAGCGATAATAGGTCTCACCAAATCCGCACTTGCTGGACAGGATATTGAGTTGGTCTTGGATGCCCGTGTTATGCTCCGCTGTCCTCAAGGTCATGTCGATGGGTGTAATAACAGCGCCGTCGTTGACATCCTCCGGCAGCACATAGAACGCCACATCGGACGGGTCGAACACCGGCTCACCGTCCAAATACTTTGCCGCAGAGGGCTTGACCATGATACGCTTTTTGCCCAGCCGGAACTCATTTACATAGCTGTCGTATGCAATGTCCACGCCTTGCAGCACGTCAATGGCGTTTGCGTACACAGCAATGCCGGTCGGCAGGAGATAGTTGAAATTGTTGGCAATGTTGAGCCGGTCAATAACAAACTGCCTCTTGTCGCTGCCAGTATGCACAACAGGCGGAATGTTCTCAAATCCTTTTACGTTGGGTAACTGTTCGTCAGACAACATTTTGTTATCATAACGGTAAATGCGATTGTCGATGACGTAGTCGCCGCGTCCGTCTTTGTGGTGGATTTGGAGATATAGATAATCACGGCCGTTGCGTGTTACCACGGAGGAAAACGCGCACTCACTGATAAATCCGTTCTGCCATGCCAGCGGGTAAATGTTTTCGATGGTCACATAGTCCAGGATGATACCGGATGCGTTGCCGGGGACGATCTCGCCACCCTCGTTGATCTCCTGCCCGATGACGCGGGGGATATATGCCACCGTGCCGAGCGCGGACTTCATTTCCTGCATCTCATTTGCCTTGACCGTGAAATTGTTCTCGGTAAGTACGCGGTCGATGAACTCCTGCTCCTTCTGCCCCTCAAGAGTAATCTGAACTTTTTCGTTCATCAGCAGATTGGCCCAATCCTCGCACAGCTTCTTCCCCATGCCGAGAGAGTACCGCTTGCAACTAACCATGCTCTCGCCGTTGCGCACGCGGTAGCTGTGGAATCCTTTTACGTTGCCCTGATACCAGCTTTTCCACTCCGTCACCTTACCGTAAAACTCTTCGGGGATAGTGGAATAGCCTAATTCATTCAGTTTTTGGATTACTGCATTACTCATGCGATAACTCCCATTCTGCGGCTAATTGGCTCAACTGCATAGCGCAGTGCGTCTATCAAATGGTTCTTTTCGTCTGGGTAGCCGCTGATAAAGTTTCCGTCTTTGTCACGGTCGTACTCGTAGTTCACAAACTCGTCGTAAGCGTGCGGCGTGCGCCTGCGGTCAACGACAATCTTCCGGCGCTGTAGCCACTTCATGCCGTACGCCACGCTGTCAGGGCCTTTTACGGCAGCTTTGGCGGGTAGCCCCATCGAGCGGAAGTCCGCAACGCTTTTAGGCTCCGCGCTGTCGCAGATGATATAAGCGTCGGTGTAGCCTTTTGCCTTAATCATGCCCGCGCTCTGCTCGTTGGAAAGCTTGTTTTGATATATTTCGTCTATCAGGTAGATCGTTTCCCGCGTCTTGTCGTAATGCACGCGGATAAATGCAAACGGGTCAGGGAACCAGCCGTAGTCCACGCCCTGATAAATCCTATCAAAGCGGCTGATTTCCTCGTCGGTAATCTCTCGCAGTTCCAAATTCTCAAACACATTTCCGCCTGTGCCGACCGGAATACCGAGATACTCATGCTGATATGCCCGCTCGTCTGTGGCCTTCAGGTGTTCGGCTTCATCAAGGAACTGCTGCCCCAACCATTCAGGTGGCGCTTGCAGATATGTTGACTTGTGGCACATCCGGTCAGCTCGTTCTTCCGAGCTGTCCTTGTTTGCCCAGTTGTCGCGGCTGATCGGCGGGTTATAGCTTTCAAAGTTCCAGAACTTAGAGCCGCCGCGCATTGTAGACTGTAAGATCGTTCGTATTTCCGCACGCCCCGCGAACTGGTCTTTTTCTTCAAAGTGCGTCACGGCAATATATCCAAACGGGACCTTGATGGATTTAATCTTCATCGGGTCGTCTGCGCCCCGGAACATGATCTTCTGCCCGGTTGGCTTATAAATCAGCTCCATCGGGGAGACTTTGGCTTCCCAATATTCCGCCGCGCCGAGTTCTCCAATTGCCCAGACATACTGCGCATAAACACTATCGCGTATCGTATTTGCAACCTTGCGAAGCACCAACGCATGACAGTTTTTGTTTTCCTCCTGCATCAGCAGGGTTGGGACAATGATGGACACGAACGAGGATTTCAGGGAGCCGCGCCCGCCGCTCTCGTCGTAGTGTGTATGGCCGTGCCGGAATACGTCACGCGCCACACTATAAAAGGCAGGGCCGATTTTTTCTGACAACCGAACATCAGACATCGATAATCACCCGCACCGCATCTTCCGCGTTTGGCTTAAGTTCTGCCGCAGCAAGACGTTTCGCCAGACTGTCTGCAGCCTTCAGGCGGTCGGAAAGCGAAGCGTCCATTCCAAATTGGTCCTTTACCTCTCCGCGCATAACAGCAGAATAAAACTGCAGCACCTCGTTTGCGTCAGCGACCAGCGCCGCTTCTTGTTCGCCCATCCTGCGCTCAATATAGGCAGAAATTTGAGGTTTTTTTAGGTTTTCAGCGCCGATGAACGGGGCCGTTTTCAGGCTATATCCCGCTTTTTTCGCCGCTTCTGTGGCATTGCCGGATTTCAAATATTCTTCGCAGAATCGTCTCTGCTTCAGCGTAAGCTTTTCATCCGCCATCACTGTAAAGTCCGGCCAGCAGTTTCACCACATCCGCAATCTGGTACGTTTCCAGCAGAGTGACATTCTTCGGCTTTTCATCAGGTCGATATTCGTAAACCATGTATTTCGTCACCATCCTGTCATTTTTCGCGGAATAGGTCTGCATTTGATTGATTTTTATTTTGATTCCGTTGTACAAGAGCGCTGTTTGCAGCTTGTGTGCAAGGGCGCGCAAACTCGCCATAGCCGCTCCTTTCTGCCTCATTCTTTCGTTCTCGTGTCTCCGTGTGTGAATAAATATATTTATTCACACCGGAGAACACGAGAACAGGAGGAGGATGTTTCCGCAGAACGCTGCGGTGCCGATGAAAAGGGGCGTAGAGTTGATCTCTACGCCCTTATGATAAATGTTAAATTTGGCTCTGGGACGCAGACTTTTTTACAAAAGACCCCTTTTTTGCCCCACAAGGCGAATAAATTGCCTGTGCCACTCCTGCGCGGTGCGGTCGGAGACGAAAATAGCCATTGCCGCCCCCTGAATGGTGTGTGTGCGCTTCCAGAGAACCATGTCTACAAGCTTTAAGCGCTCAGCTCCGTCGACAAGCTGGCCTGTCTCCGTAACTGCATCGCGCACTGCTTCGCTCTCCGCCTTCGTTAACAGCGCTCCATTTTTGTAGCCACGAATCATCCACTTGACGTATCCCCACCAGCCGTAGCGCGGATTACTCATTTTCTTCCTCCCGCATTACCTCCGCAAACTCCATCTCACTTTTCAGCTCTTCTTTCAGCGCCGCGCACAGGAATGCAGCGTTAGTTATAACGTGCCACAGAGCCGGTATGCCGGATTCAGGATCGATGGCAACAGGATTCTCCCACATCGCCAGAACGTGCCGTAAAAGGGCTTCGTGCCACCTCTCCGCGTCAATGCTCCGCCAGTCCTCGGCGGCTCCGTATTTGCGCATCCCGTGTTCACGGGTTTTCATGATTGCCTCGATTGCCTCTACCGGCACGAGCGACGGGCGAGGCTTCCCGTCGTCGTACTTTGCGCCTTTAATCTGTTCCATCGTCTACGCCCTCCATCATGGCCTTGATTTCTGCGGCATTTGCCTTGATAATGTCCAGCACGATCTCGCTCTGGATATGGTGGGCAAACACGGCCTTGTCCTGTGCGTTCGCATTGTAGTAGCCCGTAAGCGTATTGCCCGCTTCCGTTTTTGCCACAATCGCGATTGCAAGCGGCTTGGATTTATAGAGCGCTTGCAACGCCTTTTCCAGCCACGCCGCATGTTCCTGCTCTGTGATCCCGCTCATCAGTAATGTTGCCTCCCTTCACGCTTTGCGCGGTTCGCATCGTGCAGCGTCCGCATGCAGCCCCGTGTCGTTGCATATCTCGCTGCATCCTTCGATTGCTCCTGCTTGTATCTGTCCGCCTCCCGGCGGAATGCTATGTATCGGGTGCAGTCCGTGTGGCAGCCGGTATGCCTGTCCGCGCAGCCCTTACACGGGGCCTGCACCGGTGTAAGCCCTAGATTTCCATGCATTCGTTCACCCTCACACATACGCGCTTACCGTTTACCGCAACGACGTAGCCCGTCCGGTTTGTCCTGTATTTGTATTTCTCGGCGGGATAGATCCGCCCTCGAACGGGCTGCATTTCCGGGTATACCGGGATTGATCGTGTAATCAGGATCTGCACGCGCTCCGCCAGGCCCATCACAGCTTCCCCATGTGCCGCCCAGGCGCACGCCTCGCTGCAAAAATTGTATTTTGCCTTGTACTTCGATGGTGCGCGCATAAACGTTTTCCCGCAGGCATCGCACGTCAGCTGCATCGGCGGCCTTGGCGGCTTGCGCTGCGTCTTGCTCATAGCTTTACCCCCTTGATGTACTTATCAAAATATGTGACCGCAACGGCCATAGCCGCCCACATATCCGCCGAGAAGCCGTAGAAGAAGCCGGGGTTCTTCTTTGTGCCCTTGCCGAAATTCGGCTGGCCGGGCGCATAGCGGTCGACGAGGGCTTGTCTGATGTTCACATCCTTCGCCGACGCTCTGCCGCAAAGGTAAAGCTTCTCTTCGCGGCGGAAGATCTTCTGCATTGGTCGCGGCTCTCCGTGGCTGTCTACATACTCCCAAAAACGCCCAATCCAAAAGCAGGTATCAAATACTTCTGCACCTACCGGCATTCCCATACCGGCAACCATTTCAATTGCAAAATGATCATAAAAGTCATATGGCGTAACAATCACGCCAAACATATCTTCGTTCGATTTCTTCCCGACTTTCAGCACGCGGCGGATCTCTTCGCCGTCGTGTTCTACCACGACGTAGCCGCTCTGAGTGTTTCCCGGATCAATCGCCAGAATTGTGCCCATCAGGCCACCTCCTTTGTTCAAAGTCTTTGCATTCCTCTCCGGAAAAGTACATCCGTTCTAGTTCTTCCTCGGAGAACCGTTCTGCCCTGTGCTTCAAGCACCGATACGGATAAACGTAGTTCTTTCTGTATTCCAGATTCTTGCAAGTCAGGCAGCAATCCTGCATCAGTTTTCCTCCTTTCACGCTCCCACGAGCAAATCGCAATCCGCTCATTCGGCAGCTCCATCCATCTCCGCCCCGCATTTCCCGCAGAAATTATGCCACCGCGAGCACAGCGTTGCGCCGCACACCGGGCAGTAGTCATACGGGATGTCCACATGCACCATATTCCTGCGGTAAAGTGTAGAGCGGTCTTCCGCTAAAACTCCGATCTCCTCATGGTATCCCACAATCGTCTTCTTGCGCACTTCCGTCACCGGCGTTCCATGCACCACCTCCGCAACGTCGGCGGCGGGCTGACGCAGCAGGAGCGTTTTCACACGCTGAGGCGTCCAGTTCGGATTTTCCGCGTTGCAGGATTCAAAGTCTTTCAGCGCCTCGGTTCTGCTGATAAATTCTTCAGGCATCGCGCACCTCCACACCTGCGTTATCCAGTATATCTTCAAGCAACATCTCGTTGTCGTCGCCTACATATTCACCGCGTTCACCAAAATACTGGTATGAGGTATATTCTCTTGCCTCGATTCCGGCGATCCGCCGCAGTACCTCGTTGTATTCATCGAGTCCTCTTTCCGCCGCGTCCATTATTTCCTGCAGTTGTGCGCTTGTTATGTGCTTAGCCATCCTTCTTGCCCTCCATTTCCTGCATCGCCCGTTCGACCTCTCCAATGTCAAAAAGCCCCACTTTCAGCCCGCTTGGCGTATTCTGTCCATGCGCATACGCCGTCAAGTAGATATTCCAGTGATCCGGTCTGTAAGAAACTCCGTCCCGCGCAATATCAATGCTAGAATATCCCTTGCACGGCAGCACCACCACGCGCCCGTCCTTGTCGGCCTCGGCAAGCTCGCGGAGGCGGGTATAATTGCAAAGGCTCTCCAAATCTGCAATGCGCATTAGCTTCAACGCAATCTCGTCAGCCTTGTCTTTTGGCAGAACTTCCTCCGGCTCACATCTGCTGTCCTCGTAGGACGCAAGTCGATCACACGCCGCTGTTTCAAACGGGCAATCATTGATTTTGCACCCGCTTCCGTAGCACGGTTCTTCGAAGCAGCGCGGGTAATAGGCATGACGAATTTGTTCGTCATTCCATTCAGTCAGTCGTTCCATAGTTCTTCCTCCACATACCGCCAGCTCTGCGGCGGGCGCGTGATTGGCCTGGGCGCAAGGCCGAATTCTGTCTCCCGCTGCAGACAGGCAAACTCCCATAGATCGCGCGGGTGATCGTAAATTTTGAGGTTGGAAATGTGCCATCCGTAGCCGACGCCGCCGTCCAGATACTTCTCCAGCTCGTCTTTTGTCAGGCAGGCATCTGCAAGAAGCGTATCAAGTGGTGTGCAGTCCATGTTCCAATCGCAGATGCAATATTTCGGCGGTTCACAGATTGCTCCTACTCTGACGATCCTTTCAAAAATGTCGTCGCATACAAACTCGCCTATGACGCCGCCCTGAACCGAACGGTAAATGTAGCACTTAAACGGCGTATCCATCTTCGGGCGCGTCTTACGCACCTCAATGTTCTTCCGCCCGTTGATGATCTTCTCACACCACTCCGGGCGAATGCTGATCAGTACAGCTTTACTCATGCCTTTCCTCCTTCCTCCGGCGCTTCCGGCAGCGGCATCCAGTGGGTGACCTCCACGTCTTGCCCCCATGTATCAAACCATTCGCCGTATGCGTAATTTGCAATGAGTGCATCCCCGTCAGCATTTAGCGCAAGCTGCGGCATATCATACTCTGGCGTTTTTTCTATCACGGAAATCCACCGCTGTTTCTCCCGCAGCGCCGCATTCTCGGCGGTCAGGCGCTCGATGAGGTCGGCTGCGCACTTATGCATCTCGTCCATGCAGTTTTTATAGCTCACTGCCGGGCAGCGAGCGCACGGTGCCCCAAATTGGCAGCGCCGCAGCGCCTGCACGATTTTCTTGTCTGTCATAGCGCGTCTTCCTCCATTCCTTCAAGAACCATTTGTCCCGGCAGTTCATCCGGATTTAACAGCGCGGCTTCCGGATCCCGCCACTCGACGCCGATATAGTCCAGCACACGGCCCCAGCCGTACCAGTTCCCGCGATCATCCTGCATTACGTGATTCATCCACATTTCCCACTCCTTTGGATTCCGCTCCCACAGCCGGTCGAACCGGTGTGGGCGTTTTTCCATGTGCACGCCGAATCCGCACATGGAGCACCCGGTTCTCTGTGCTTTTGTCGTCCTGAGTGTTCCGTCTGTGTCGCGCACGATTTCTCCGTAGATTTCCGGCACCGGAACCTGCAAATCCAGCGCAAGCTGCAAAAGATCCTGCCGCGAAAAAATCGCGAATGGACAGCTGCGTTTCGTTCCAGGTGATATGTAGTTGCACCCGTTCATCATCAACGCTTTCTGCCTGCGCCCTCCTTCGGACGCCATCAGGCCCATATACGGGAAGCTTCCGGTTTCTTTGGCATAATCGCTGCAAGGCTTTTCTTTCAGGTAATAGCAGCACTTATCCGATACGAGAAAATCCGGCGTTTTGTAGCTAACGCCTTCATTCTCATTTTCGTATCCGCCGAAGATCTCCAGCCATTTTTGCGCCAGCTTCATCCGCGTCCCCGTGCGGAACCCGCCGTAAGCCCCTGTTTCCCCAGTGATGATCGCATGGCGTACCGTTGCGTTTTTCTCGCTTGGATTTTGCAAAAGCGAGATTTTCCCCGCAACTTCCTTGGAGATCACCGGCCATCCGTACTCCCGCAGCACTTCCACTTTGCTTTTCAGCGGTTTCAGCGGCTTCACGCCGAGTTGCTTGTGAATCAGCTGAATGCTTTTATCCTCAAGCGACGATACCGAGATGGCAGGCACATCAATACCAATGCTGCGAAGGAACAGGAGCAGCGTAATGGAATCCAGCCCGCCGACAGCTACGTAGCAGCTACCTGCAACGTCTGGGTGATCGTAGAATTCCCATGCGCGGATTTTGGCGTATTTCACCTTGAACGCATAATCCATCTGCTGTTTTACTCGAAAATCCGCAATCTTCCGTTCGGTATCCAGCCTTGCATTTCGCTCCAGCACATTCTCTTTCATCTTGCCTCATCCCTCCCCGGCGTCAGCTTCGCCAGCATGATCTGGCCCAGATCCGCAACGTAGACCAGCCGCCCGCGGCTGTACACCATCAGCTTGTCGCCCTGGATCTCCATCCGGTCTGCCTCGATGTTGGTCAGATCGTTGCAGCAATCGCAAACAAATCTCATGCTTTATCCTCCTTCCAGCAGCCTGTCCACGGCTGCGCGTTCCATCGGATTAAGTTCGTCGTGGTGCTGCTGCACGCCGTAGCCGGGCTTTGCTGCGCGGCCAAGCGCCGCAGGGCGTGTGCTGGCCTCTTTCAGCCAGTCAAACACGATCCCCTTGTAATTTGCGGCCATAGAGCGGGTTATCACGTCGATCATTGTAGCCTCGTCATATTCCTCTGCGGCTTTCGTGATCTGTGTGACAAGGCTTTGCAGGCCAACAGGCTTATACTCCTCCCGTCGTTCTCCCTTGTACGCCACCCATTTTTCAACTGCTTCGCGCAGTGTGGGGGGAAGGGGGGAAAGAATACTGTCCATGTCCTTTTCCTTTGTCCTTTTCCTTTGTCCATAGCTTTTTTTGCTTTCCTCGGAAAGCATTTGCTTTTTTTGCTTTTCGTTGCTTTCGTCAAAAGCATTTGCTTTTTCGGATTCAGGACGACCGCCCTGCTTTCCTGCCTCACTTCTGGACGCGGAGACGGCTTTTTGCGCCGCTACGGATTCGTCAATGTCCCGTCGAATCGCAGGCCAAATGAAACGTTCACTCCCGCTGAACTCTGGCTCTGCTCCCGACTCGCGATAATCCATCGCAGCCAGCACCAAGCGCCCCACCTCAGCAGCACTGTACGCCTCGAAATAGCTCCTGTAACTCAGCCACAGCTTGACGTATTCCTTTTTATCTCCCATCCGTCGGCCCTCAGAACGGAAGCTCGTTTTCGTCGCCGATCTCCATCTGCGGCATATCCGGCGCAGAGAACGGAACCGGCGTTGTGCTCGGCAGCGGCCTGAACTCCGAAGATGCCGGTGCAGCGGCAGAAGCATTCTGCCCGTCCCGCTTGCTGTCGCCGAAATAAACGCTTTCTGCGACGATCTCTGCCGTTTTGCGCTTGTTCCCGTCCTTGTCTTCCCAGTTGCGGATCTGCAAACGGCCAGACACCACGGCCATGCGGCCCCTGGAGAAATACTTGCTGACGAACTCAGCCGTGCCGCGCCATGCGACGATATCCACGAAGTCCGTTTCCTTCTCCGCGCCCTGCGCCGCGAAATCGCGGTCGCAGGCAAGCGTGAAGGATACAACAGAATTTCCGCTTTGCGTCTGCCGAAGCTCCGGGTCACGGGTCAGGCGGCCCATCAGGACGATTTTATTCAGCATTTTCTACCTCCGACGTTTCGATTGCTTCACCGGTACTCTCGTCAACGACTGTCCCGTCAATCAGACCTTCTTCCTGAATATCCGCAGCAATCGCGTCTGCCAGTTGCTCTCCCTCTCCGCGCGTCTGATAGTCAATGGACATGACGCCCCATTTCCCAATCAGAATACGATAGACTGTCTTTCTAGCCATTGCATCCCAGTCGCCGCGCCAGCCTTTTCCTTGGAACTCGCCCTTTCGGAATTTCTTTTCGTGTGCCGCAATGGATTTCGTACTCATGTACACGGTCTTTTCCGCACCGTTCACAAGCCGATAATAGCCGACATATCCGATAATCGGCAGAGCATCGCGCGCGTCCTCATCTTCTATAAAGTCAATTTTGACCTCTTCCGTCAGACGGTTGTAGCTCTTCAACTCACCCTCTCGAACGTCGACGACGTTGATTGTCTTGTATGCGCCGGTTCTCAACGCCAGCTGGTGCATACCTTTCCAGCCAAGAATAAACGTAGCTTCCATCTTTTTTGCGCCGAGATCCTTTTTATAATTCTTGAACGGGACGATGTAGGCGTATCCAAGGCTTTGGTCAATCGGAAGGTCAAACATCGCCGCTTTTAGGGATGCCTGGATCACGGTCATAGGGGATTCGTAAAATGCCTGCTGCAAGTTTTTGTCTGCGTTTACCATAGAAACGATAGATGAAACGAATTGCGGTGTTCGCTTGCCGAGAAGCTCGTCAAACCGCTTGCGCATACCGTCTTTGTCAAGCATACTGTTTACAAGAGCCGTGACAGACATTTGCTTTTGCTGCGGAGCTTTTTGCATAGCCGTCTGCTTCTGAATGATACCTTCCATAGGTTATTCTCCCTTCAATTTTTGCCCGTTAGGGCATCGTTTGTTCCTGTTTTGCTCTGCCATTGTCGCCCAGCGGCAATTCTCTGGGCAATAATTACCGTCAGGATTAACCCGATCAATCGTTAAATTTTCCGTGTACCCATTTGATAACGCCCATTCGCGAAAGCTTGTGTAGCTGTAAAGCCAATCATCACATATCTTGATCCCACGGCCTCCGTAATATCGATGCATTTTAAAATGAGGGTTATAGCATCTTGTGTGCATCGCTTTCCAGATGCGGTAGAGGCGGGAGCCAGATCCACCGTGCGTTTTGTTTGCATCAGACCTTCGTTCTCGTCCATAACATCCGCATGAGAGCGTGTTCCCGTTGCGAAGATTGCTTCGGATAACGGTCGTTTCCTTTCCGCAAGAGCATTTGCATCGCCAAAGGCTTTCTCGGTGGATGTCCTTGCCTGCGCACTCGATTACAGTCAGGCGTCCGAATGTCAGCCCTGTTAAATCATGTGGAAACACTTTGCAAGCCATCCTCCTTCGTGATTTCTGTAATTTTGAATGGCCGGGCCTGCACCGTTTTATAAAACGGTGCCAAATCGATATCCGGGTATGCCTCTTTAAAGGCTTTGGGCTGAAACGTCTGCCGGTTTTGCTGCTTCCAAGAGACGTTGTAGCCGTTGCAGGCGGCCCGCTCTGCCGTGCCCATATCGAGCTTGATCGTGTTTTCGATCTCGCGGCTGCGCTCCGCCAGTGCCGCCGCCTGACGTTTGATCTGCATATACTCAGACAACAGCTGTTCGCGTCCGAACAAATCAAGCTGTTCGCCGCTGCTGTCGGCATAAACCGTGCTGATCGCGTCCGTCGTCGCCTCCGAACCGTCCGGAACCGGCGGCGTATCCTCCTCGACGCACCGCCAGAAAAGCTGCTCCGCCTCCATCAGCGCGGAGATTTCCGCCTCGTCGCGTTCCAGCGTGTATGTAAAAAATCCGCGCCCGAAGACGAGCACCGCCAAATACCAACGGTCTAGGCCGGTGACGGCCAGATAATGCACACACTGTGCATAGTAGCGTTCCGGGAACTCCACGCCGTTGAACTGTCGAATGTCAAGCGTCGATGTTGTCTTACACTCCAGCCCTGCATTTTCGCTGGAAATTCGCCTGTCAATGTCTGCGTGCGCCCACGGATACGCGGGATTCCGAATGATGTAGTTGCAGCGCCGCACCTTTTTCCCGGACGCTTCCTCAAAACGCTTTGCAACATACTCCTCGAGATCTCTGCCAATCCGCATAGCCTCTGTGTCTTCCTTTTCCGGAAGCCGCCCGGTCTTGTCCATCCATACCGTGTACGGGCTTGCAAAGCGGCTCATTCCGATAACAGCCGCCGCGTCACTCCCGCCGATGGACTTTCTGCGTTCCTCCAGCCATTCTTCGCGGCTCATCTTCGCCGTGGAGATTGTATCGAGCATTTACTCCACCTCCACAAATTCACCGTTTTTCAGCTGGTACCAGGTATCTGCTCTGATATTTTCGCCATCTACGATTGCAGCTTTTACCGCGACAATCGGATACGTCTTCCCGTTCCATTCGTCGCGTTCTACGCAGCAGATCGCGCAGCCAAGAGCGCCCATCGCTTTGCATTCGAGGCCAGCCGCGAGCGCCACACCGGCTTTCCCTGTGGCGGAGGCCGCGCCCTGATAGCCTGTGGTGGAGGCCGCGCCCTGATAGCCTGTGGCATGATTCTTTTTCTCTGCATTCGCGCGCTTGATCGCATCATCAAATCCGATTTGTCTCTTGACATATTCGATCTGCGCTTTCACGAGGCCAGGAACGCCGATCTCAGCTTTCAACGTCATTTTTTTCGCGACGATTTTACTATCATCCGATTCACGCTCGTCAGTTACTTCTTCGGCGTCTGCCTCAAAATATCGGCTTTTGTTCGGTGCATAGTGGTTCAGCACATCAATCGGTTGTTCGCACGCGTGCAGGCCAGCCCTGCAAAGATGCGGCTCTCCATCAAAAACAGCGGCTTCACCAAGCTTGTATTGAAACCCGCGGCACTTCATATCCTTATCCGTGCCTTTATAAACTCTCATGTTGATCCTCCTGTTTCATCTTTCCCGCCAGCCACAGCGGCGGGAACAAATAACGATCTTCGTCCTCCGGCTCGTCCGGCCCATACTCCGGCTCTGGAATGCTCAAGTACAGGTTTTCACCGTCATACGCCATTCCGGCTCACCTCCTGGCGGATCAGCGCTTCACAGAAGCTCTGAACCGTAGAATAGCCCAGCTTTTTCAGAAGCCTGTCCAGCTTCTTAGCCTGATCATCCGTCAGGCGGAAGTAATACCGGTTCGTCTTCTTCCGGCGATCTGCGCGGTTCTTGGGCGCGTCCAGCGCCTTGATCGCCGCAGCTGCCTCCGGAACAAGCTGCACGCCGTATTTCTCCGGCGCTTCGCACTGAGAAAGCAGGCATTTGTTGAACTTCGGGTAGTCAGCCCGTACCGCGTCTACGCAGGCTTTCGCACCATGCCGGACGCGGGAATCCGTTAAACTTGACATAGGTTCCTTTCTGCCCTATAATAAGGGCAACGTAATTTTCCTTTCGGCCTCTGTCGCGTTGCAGCGCGGCAGGGGTCATTTCTTTTTCGTGCGCTCTCGGATAAGCTTGCAGGTCGCGTCCCATTGCTCAAACAGGATTTCCCAATAGATGCCGCAGGAGAATCGGCCGTCTGTGGTGCAGCCGGAGCGCCATAGCCCGCGCTCTCTGCAGATCTCGCAGGGAGTCTTCAGCAGATCCGCTTCCGTCATGCCAGCCCGTACAGCAGCGCTGCCAGTGCGACCAGACCGGTCAGAACGCATTCATACGTCATTTCCGCCATCCCGGCCACCGCCGACAGGATCATCGCCGCGCCGCTCGTCCAAAGGCACAGGCCCTTAACGATCCGCCGCGCCGCCTTGCGGGCCTCCAATTCTTCACGCAGCCGCTCCCGGCGCTCCTCGGTCGTTTCCTCCGGCTCATACCCGAGCCGTTCTGCAAGATTGGTTCTCATTCTGCGTCCTCCTTCGTATCCGGCAGCCGTTCTGCCGATTCTACCAGTGCCATAAGCCGTTTATAGTTCTCCATCCTTTCCCGGCGGCGTTTTGCGAGGTTTGCAGCCCGCTCCGCTATTTCCGCGGGCTGGTGTGCGGCCATTGCCTCAAACTCATTGGCCTCATTGTGGGTCGCGATCACAAGTAGCTCCAGCGTGTGCTTCAGCTCAAACCAATCGTCTCCGCTGAGAATCAGTTTCCGCATTCCGCTTATCCTCCTTCGTCTCCTGCATCCGCCTGACGAGACGCGCCAGACGGGCGTTTTGTGTCACGAGCTTCTGCGCGTCCAGATCCAGTCCCTTTCGCTTGAGTCCGTTAATGATCTGCGCTGCCTGGCACTCGCAGACCAGCACCGCCTCGATCAGATCATGCAGCTCCTGCGCATCCAGCGTCAGGGTGTAGGTCTTCACTTCCGCCATGCTGCATCCTCCTTCTGTTCCTGTTCCCGGCAGTTCTAACTTTCATTTGTTCCTCCTCATGCTCCGAGAAACCGCAAAAACGGCTCTCTCGGGATCTTTACTCTGTGCTTGCTTGTGCAGCAGACCGGGAAGCCCAGCTTTTCAGGCCGTTCCCGCGCCATCAAGCGAAGCCATTGCGGGTCACAGCCGAGCACCTGCGCCGCCTCGCTTGCGAGGATTGTGGGCTTTGACATTGCCCGGATATCGTCCAGCGTCATTTTTCCTCCTTTCTTCGTTCGATCACGGCCTTAACCGCGTCTTCCAAGCGCTTCCTCGCACCCGGCGGATTTCTTTTCCCGTTCAAGATCATGGACAGATAGCCTTTTGTAAGTCCAAGCTCTGCGGCAAGATCGTCGTATGAAACACGCGCATTGTGCATTTTCCCGATCAGTACGCCTGTCCATTTTTCAGGCATATACACACCTCCATTCTGTTAAAATTGTTGACTGCAACGCCCCAGACGTGCTATACTGCCATTAGCCCTTTTAGGTAAATTCAGGAGGTGGTTTTCATGACCAAACTTTTGAACTTGCCAGTTCCAGACCAAAGAAACGGCGTGATGCGTTAGGGCAAGGGGCAGCGCCAGAACTGCCAAAGTGAGCGGCGCGTCATAGAAGCGTAAGTTCGTTTTGTGTCAGGATGGCATTGCCGAGCCGGTGGAAAGAACTCTACCAATTCGGACGGATACAAAGTAATGCAGACGACCATCCTGTGCAGCGCGTTCTGGTAAACAACTCTGGGGAAACCCGCTCGTGAACGAACCACGGGCGGCTTTTCTTTTCGCCGCAGTCAACTTTTGAAATTTATTGTTGAAATTGTTTACTGTTTGTGCTACTATGAATTTGCGAGAAACACATTAGCATTGGCGCAAGCGTTGATTTGCTTTGGTCTTGTCTGTTGCAAACTTTTTCAACCACAAGGCAATAATACATCAAACATTCTCAACTGTCAACCGCTATTTGCAAACTAATTCAACTTTCGTCGTATTTAACAATTCCAGAGGTGTATTATTGTGTTTTATGACAACTTTGTTGCGCTTTGCGCTTCTGTAAACAAAACCCCTGCATACGTTGGCCGAGAACTCGGAATTGACAAGTCAACAATAAGCTGTTGGAAAGCGCGGAAGACAAAACCCTCTGACGTAAATGCGCAAAAAATCGCCGACTACTTCGGCGTAACAGTAGAAGAACTGATGGGCAAAGGCATAAAAAAAGACCCCATCCCGAAGGATGGGGCGGTGAGCGAGCCGAAGCAGAAGCTCCGCGATTTAATTGATGGTTTGTCGGATGAGCAATGCGAAAAGCTTGCGGGGCTTATCGCGGAAGCGCTAAAGCTGATGTGAGGGATTTATGGAAAAGACCGCGTATAAACTTCTGAAAAAACTGTATCGAACCGATTCAATGAGTGTAGATGAGGTAAACACGTTCACTTCTCATACGGAAACGAATCGGCTGAACAAATATGTAACCTATCTAAAGCTTGATAAACTCATTGAGGAATTTTCAATTGGCGGGGCGCCAGACGGAGCAGGCGGAACGGTTAACTCCGAAGATCGAATCAGAATCACATTATACGGCAGGGACTATATCGAGCAGAAACGAAAAGACTTTTGGGCCTTTTGGCTTCCTTACGCGATCACAACTGCCATTGCGATTGCAGCACTTGTCGGATAGCCTGTTTCTGCGCTTCAGGGGCATTGGATTTGACGTAATCCCCACATGGGTTATTTTTTCCGCAGCCTACAACAAAGTATCCACCGTGCGGAGTAACCTGCACAACAATATGTTCGCATCCGACGCAGGCCAGGCTTTTGCATTCCGGGAGATTCGCTGTTTCTATAAATGCAGACCGGCGCGTTTTCTCCTTCTCTTGTGAAAGCTGCGATCTCAGATCGCGATTTTCTTCTCTCAGTCGTTCGATTTCTTTTCTTGCAAACAGCATTGCAGCCTCCTTAATACATACGCGGCCTGTTCGTCTGTAAGGGACAAAACGGCAGCTTTTAATTTCTCACGAACGTTTGTTTTCTTGGTGTCACTATAGCATACTTCCCGTAAATTTTCAACCATTGTCCGCTCCTATCTCCATTCTTCCAAAATCCGACGTTTATTTTTGTGCAGCTTCTACATTGCGGTTGCTGGTTCTAAGTGGTAATATGTAATTGTTTACAAACCATATAAGGAGTGCCGCATTGATGACTAAAAATGAATATATTGTGCAGTGCCCAAGATGCGGGGCAGAGTTCCCGGAACGGGAGAAGTTCTGCCCGCACTGTGACACGCCCAACCGAAAGATGATCTGCCGCTCCTGCGGAACGCAAATCAATGCAAGCGCCCGCGTCTGTCCGGAATGCGGCGCAAGAAACAAAAAGATGATTTCGGTTCAAAAAATCGCGATTCTTTCTGTTCCGTTCGCTGCCGTTGTGCTGGCAGTTGTCCTTATCGCATCAAAGCCCGCGAAGAAGCCAGCCGAGCCGATCAAGAGGCAGGAGCCGGATACAATCTCCGCATCGGAGTCGGCAAAGACGGAAGACGACGCACAGACCGGGGAAACGGCAACCACACCGATAACGGCTGAAAAAACATGGGGCAATAAGATCAAGCTCACGATCCCAGCCGACTTTATCGGCGAAGATGCGACGCAGCAGGCATTGGACGAAAAGGTAAAGGAAACAGACGGGCTTCTGTCTATAGAGCTGAATCCTGACGGCTCCGCGACCTACGTTATGACAGCGGAGCGACACAAAGAGCTTATGCAGGAGCTGGCGCAGAACATTGACGCCCAGCTTGCGGACATGGCCGGTTCCTCTGACTACCCAAACGTCATTTCCGCCGAAGCGTCCAGCGATTACACGTCCTTTACTGTAACGCTTTCTACTGATGTGGTTGGGCTTCAGGACTCACTCCTTACACTGGCATTTTATATGTACGGCGGTATGTACAACGCATTCAACGGAACTCCGGTCGACAGCGTGTGTGTGCAGTTTGTAGACCAGACCGGCAATGTGCTGGAGGAAGCGAACTCGAGGGACGCACAATAAATTCAGTGCAGGATTCTCGGTTCCCGCCGCTCGTCCTGCTCCCGGCCTACGTCCGCGACGCAGGCAAACAGGAGCGGAATACCCTTGATGTAATCCACGCTGACGCTATGCACATCCGTCAGCTTTGCCCCGTCGACCGTCACGTCGACTCTCCCATTGTTTACCCGGATGTTGATGCACTCCATATTTTTTCCTCCTGTCATTTATTATAGAACGATTGTTCTAAAAATCAACATGGCATTATAAACAAACAGACCGCGTTATTTTTGGGAATCAGGAACCAGATGGTGTACAGGTTATGGGACTGATGATTTGATATAATATTCGGTTTGACCGGCCCCATCGTATCTGGAACATACGGTGGGGCCATTTCAGCAGATGCAGGATTCAGGAACTATCTGCTACGTTTTCATTGTACCAGATAATGTTTGTAAGAAAAGGGCGAATCCTGCGTTCTTGTCACATGTTTTGCATTTTTATATGGAAAATGTAAGAAATAAAACTGAAACTTACGAATGGAGGCGTAATCATGTCCGCAATACAGGATCTCGCGCCGTTTATCGGCGCGTATCAGGGGAAGATCAGAAGGGCAAAAGATGCAAGCGGGATGACGTTGGAGGAGCTGTCGAACGAGTCCGGCGTTTCCTTCTCTGCCGTGAGCCGATTATACGCTGGAACACAAGCGGATCCACGGCTTTACAACTCGGCTGCGCTATGCAAAACGCTCGGGTTGTCGCTCGACGAGCTGTTCGGCCTTGAAAATCGCGTCGGAAGCCCGGAAAAGCTGACCAAGCAGATCCATCATGTCGAGCTTGAAAACGCCAAGCTGGAGGCAACAGCGGCCGCGCAAAGCGCACAGATAAAGTCTACACATACAATGTGTTACGTCCTCGCCCTGTTTTGTATGCTGCTCTCCTTTTCCCTGATTGCCTGCCTTGTGACGGATGCGCAGAGTCGGAGCGCAGGCCTCATTCGCGATGGAGATTTGTCCGTAGCTGCATGGGTTTGCATTGCCCTGATCGTAGGTTCAGCGCTGGCTTCGGCAATTACTTTCTACGCGATCCGAAAAGAACGTGGAGGGAAGCATGGAGTGCATCAAGTGTAAAAAAGAAATCCCAGACGGCGCGCCCTACTGTTGCTGGTGCGGAAAAAAACAGGAAGCGCGGCGAAACCGGACACGCGGGAACGGGCAGGGAAGCGCCTACCAGCGTGGGAAAACGTGGACTGCCCGGTGGACTGAAAAGACGTACCTTGACGAAAACGGCAAACTCCATCAAAAGATGAAGACAAAGGGAGGCTTTACGTCAAAGCGTGCCGCGCTCCAATATGCAGCAAACCCTCCGAAGGAAGAGCAGCGAATCCCCACTCTCAGAGAATACTACAAAACATATCTGCGTGGGGATTATCTGTCCTTATCGGCTGATCGTCAGGGAGCGGCGGAAAAGGCTTTCGAGCGCATGAGAGAAATCGCCGACCGTGAGATAGACGCGCTTACCATCGCGCAGATACAGGATGTTATCGACCGCAACGCCAGCACCTATTACACACGGAAAGATATGAAAACCGTCCTTTCCCACTGTTATAACCTCGCAATCGCAGAAAAGCAGACAACCGTGAATCTTGCAAAGTACATAAAGCTTCCGGAATTGGAAGAGAAATCGCCGGAACCGTTTACCGACGCCGACGTAAAAAAGCTATGGGAAGCGTATGCAAAAGACCACTTCGTTGGGTTTATTTTAACGATGATTTATACCGGCATGATGCCCGGTGAGCTTCTGAAGCTCAAGAAAGATATGATTGACTTTGAAAAGAATGAGATCGTCCGAGGCGGCATAAAGACAAAGAAGCGGAAGGAAACGCCTATGGTCTTCCCGGATTTCGTTGCGCCGGTGCTGCATGAACTATGCGAAGAAAGCAAATCGCGCGTCGGAAATATCTGCTGCATAAACAAAGATAATTTTTACAAGAGATATTATGAGTGTTTGGAGCTTGCCGGAGTGCAAAAGCTACCACCTTACTCATGCCGCCATACAACCGCTACAGCCCTCGCGATGAAAAATATCGACCCGTTTACGATCAAGGAAATCATGCGCCACACGAAGATAACGACTACCCAACGGTATGTACACCCGGACATGAAAGGCATGGTCGATGCCGTAAATCAGTTGCAAAACGAATCGCCAGAGTGAATTCTGTATGCTACAAAATATGTTACAAATGCCAATTTCCCCAGTGTTTTCAATGGTTTTTTCTCCCCTGCTAAGGGAGTAGGCGTCTAAAAAGCGCGCGAGAGTTCAAATCTCTCCTTCCGCGCCAAAGTACCGATTTTAGCTGTTTTAAAGCTAAAATCGGTACTTTTTTATGCTTTTCGCCCCATTTTCTGCGTATTTTCAAAAAGCGAAAAATCACGTTATGACACGCTCTGTAACATAAAATCATTTCCCGTATGCTACATTGTATGCTACAGATTCAGCGCAATGCGAGGGGACTCCCCTATTTTTTTGCTACATGGACTTTATTTTCCGAAGCATAGAATCATAGACTTTTCGGTTCACAAGCGATAATGTGTCCATAAGTTCATCAACGACCGCCCAAGCCTTTGCCGGGTCTTTCCCAGCTACCGCAAGCAAAAACTCACTGTCCCCGTACTCGCCCACGGTAGCCGGTTCTGCGGTCACAGGGGCGGGAGCGCCGGAGTAGTAACCCACATACCTACCGCCGTCGCCCCGTTCCTCTTCCTGCATCTGCTTGCGGATCACGTACAGATCCGCAAGCTTAGCGTAATTCTTATAGTCGGATTCCTCATATTCCAGGCGAGCAATCTCTTTCCGGATTTCGGCTGCATCCAACATATTGCGCTCTCCTTATGCCCGCTCGATCTGCTCCATGCAGCGGCGGATCGCGTCACGGGTTTTATCGTCGTCCGCGTCGCGCATCATATCCTCCAGCTGCGCATGCATATGCTCGCGGGCGTCTGTGCGGCTGTAGCGGCCCATTGCGTCGCGGCGGCGCCCACGGTATGAACTTCCGCGTCCATATGTGCCGCGCATATCCGCTTCCCACTCGCCGTCGCGGGAATAGCCGCCGTCTTCAGCCGTCTCGATCTTGTAGGTATTCTTGATGGAGCTTGTCAGCTTCTGGATCGCGTCCAGATCGCCCGCAGACATTTCGCGCTTGTCGGCGATTTCGTCCAGCTCTTTGCAGAGCATTTCACGCAGGTTTCTCAAATCGTACATATTGCATCCTCCTTTCACGATACGCGCTCGACGATCATATTGCTATTTGCGAAACTTACTGCCTGCGCGCTGGTGTTCTTCGCCGCTACAGTCAGGCAGCAGCCACGCGGGACTTCCACGAATGTGGAAACGAAGATGTTGAAATAGTTCTCAACAGCCGCAGGGGTTACGGTCGCTGTGGCGCTGCTCAGAGGTTCGCCGTTGATTGCGAGCGCAGCGGTAATGGCACCTACTGTTCCGCCTGTAGGTACGGCGATATTCGCGCCAAAGGATACGCGGAACTTCGCCTTGCATTGCTGCGTAAGCCCGCGCAGCGTAACGAGCCCGCTTCCTTCGCGATGTACGATGCACGGCTTTCCGCAAGCTGCCGTGGAGATCAGAGGGACGTTCTGCCCGGCGGCGACGCCGACGACGTTGGAATTTGTAAACTCAGCCAATCCCAAACACCCCGCTTCCCGAATTGCCTGCTTTGCAGTAGTTCAAAATCGGCTCCATCGCCGTCTTCATCGCCTCTGCGCAGCTCGGCTGCTCCATTTCGTCCACCGTTTTCAGGATACAGGCGTATGTATAGAGATCCGTGATGTTCATCTTGTACAGATCCACGCCCATCAGGTGATCGATGAATTTCTTCTTGAGTTCCTTATATGTTGCCATAAAATCATTCCTTTCATAAAAAATACAGCGGCGGGACGATTGCCCCGCCGCGTTGCTATCGAGTATCGGCAATGGGGGCCGACCATTTTCGTGAGGCCACGAAAAAGCTCTACGATGTGGAGTTGTTACGCGCAGTTGCCGCAGCCGTAGTTGTAACCGCTGTTGCATCCTGCGTACTGGTACGGGGCCGGAACGCTGAATGCCGGAACAGGGCGCGGGTTGTAATATGCCAACTGCCCGCTCACATAGTTACGCAGATCGAGCGTCTGAGCGTTCTGGCTTGCCGCAAGCTGCGCAACAAAGAGCTGCTGGTTCTGCTCGGCGATCTTCGCGTCCTTCGCCGCAAGCTCCTGCGCCGTCAGACGCTGGTCGATGCTGCGGAAGCCGCAGTTCATCG
>ENA-ORNO01000201-ORNO01000201.1-human-gut-metagenome-genome-assembly--contig:-NODE-201-length-44481-cov-4.126052_pt1 | contig 44481 bp, 40 predicted proteins | sample MGYA00242117_ERZ509026 | MGnify/ENA primary metagenome ERZ509026 (study PRJEB26280, sample SAMEA2338710) | human gut metagenome | biome: human gut; feature: human-associated habitat; material: faeces... | reverse complement strand
CTGCTGATAAGCGGTGCGGGATATCTGCTTAACAGGAACACCATATCGCAGCTTGACAGCCGGGACGCTTTCACCGGTGTGAGTGGAAACGCCGGACGTCACACGGCTGATGCACGACGCGGCAGCACGGATATTCCGGAAGAAACTAAGGTGACCGAAGCAACTGGCGGTCTTGTGGCTGTGAACAATGTCCCAGTGTCTGTAGCCGATTGCGTGGCTGAAGCTGTGGAAGAGAATGCGGCTGAGCGTGACGCACGGCATACCGGGGAGACCGTGGCGGAGACAGCAGGAAGCGGTGCCGCTGCAAATGAGGAAGACGAGGGAGAGGGGAAAGACAGAGACAATGTCTCGGGACGTGACGTCGGTATGGAGAGAATGCCTGCACGTCCGGCGGTGTACGACATACGTAAGGACAGAGAGCGCGGCGGTGCATGGACGGTGGGCGCATACTCATCAAACATGTTCGGCAATTCCGGCAGTATGAACAGCGTGAACGTGATAAGCCGCGTTACGGCGGACTACTCAATGACTGAGAACATGCTGAAAGCCAGTTCGGCGTCATTCTCCAACTACAGTGAGAAAAACAAGCATTATCTGCCTCTCTCGTTCGGACTGACGGCAGGCTATGCCCTTACCGACCGCATAAGGGTCAGCTCGGGAATTGTTTATTCAAGGCTGGCGTCAGACTTTATACGCTCTTCTGACGGAGAGGAGACCACAGACCGGCAGACCCTGCAATATATAGGCGTGCCGCTAAACGTGAGTTATGACATATGGAGCACGCGCCGTTTCAAGGCATATGTGACAGCCGGAGGTCAGGCTGATTTCAACGTCTCGGCACGTGTGGAGACCGAAGGCGTGAAGACAAGGATGGATCGCGACAACGTGCAGTGGTCTGTGAGTGCCGCCGCCGGAGCGCAGTATGACGTCATTCCGCAGCTCGGCGTGTATGTCGAACCGGGCGTGAGATATTATATAGACAACGGTAGCAGGATAGAAAACTATTACAAGGATAAGCCGGTGAGTTTCAGTCTGCAACTCGGACTGAGGCTTAATATAGAGTAGGATGTTAGAACCCGAATCGGTCATCGGACTTCCATACTCATTTCGTGCTGCTGTCAGGCAGATTGTATTCATCTTTGTCGACGATGTAGTGGGCTACATCGAGAACAAGATGGATGCAATATGACGGCGGCAGAGCGGAAGAAGGATGAAGAGCTGACAATAAACATTAAATGTATAATCAGCGGTCTGATGACCGATTTGGGTTTAGGTTTGTTTTTAATGTGTGCGGACGGCGGGTTCTTTCAATACGAATCTGCCGTCTGTCCATATTGTGCGGTAAGGCTTGATGCTGTAAAGGCACTCTTCCACATATCTGTCCTTATCGTTTGTCTTCTCTTTGTCGATGAGCAGATATGGCAGACGTCCGCTGTGGCGGTAGGCTGTATCGATGTATCGCCTGTTCATCGTGTCGCTTGTGAATACCGTCGAATATACGGCGTAAGGCTTGCATCCGAGCAGCGATATGACAGGAATGGAGAAATTGCATATCATGTGGCTGTTGTCAGGAACATGCGGTTTCACGTTGTGTATGATGTAGTTGTTGAGGCGCGCGTTCTCTTCCGACGTGTAGATATGCCTTGTAAGCGGACTGTCTATTGTGAAGCGGCACCGCATGCGCGTGCTTTCCTCCATCATCGGACGGCACATGTTGGTGTATATCATGGCTATGCAGATGAACGCATAGCCTGTGCGCAAGGCGGTGTATGCCGGTTTCTGATATGCTGACTTCAGTTTTCCCGCTCCTTCGCATATTACGCCTAAGGCTGCGGGAAGCGTCATGAAGCACATGTCTTTGCCGTAGAAATCGGGACCGGCATTGCTCCCTATGGGCAGGACAAGCGGTATGAACATTGACAGAAGGTATAGTGAGGCTTTCCCGTCTTTTGTCTCCGGACGTACGAAAAGGAAGGCTGACGCGGCGAGACATATGCCTACGGTTATGTTGGACGGCGATTCCCACAGGTATATGTTGGGAATGATGAGCAGTGAGAGAATGGCAGTCGCAATGTCTCTCTTCATGCCGCTCAGTCTGAAACGGCATAAGGCAATCAGGAAAATGAGGAGCGCGATGACGGAGAATCCCTGTATCTGTCCCTGATAAAGTTCGTAAATGCTGATTATTATGGCTTTCGCCCCGTGAGGGTCCTGCGGGTCATGACTCCTTGTGAGTATGTCCCGAACGGTCATGTTGAACACATCCAGCATCCCCGTGGCATATAATGATATTGTGACGGCGGCGCACGCGGCTGCCGTGCCGGTGAAGAATGCGGCAAACTGGTGGCGCGTTTTCAGCTTTGTGTCATACTTATATGATATGAGCCAGGCGAGAAACGGTATGCCGATGAATGTGATATTGACTATCCTGAAATAGAATGCCGCGCCGACAAAGACACCGCTTAGGAATATGCTTGTCAGTCTGTCGCGCGCAAAACCGTGATGGTATGCCATGACGGCGAGCGTCAGCAGACCGGCAGAATAGTCGTTGTAGTTTATTTCCGTATAGCTTCCGAAGTGGGCGAGGGTGGCAAGCAGCATGCCGCTTATTATAATGCCGCCTCTTATGTAGCGTCTCAAATAAAGATATATGACGGTCTGTGACAGGACTACAAAAATAAGATGGAGGACTCTGAGCCCGAGATATGAGTCGATGGAAAATGCCTTGCAGAGCCATGATGTAAGCTGGAAGCTGAGCAGCCACTGCCCGAGAAAATAGGAGACATAGGGCTCGTCGGTGAAGTGCTGGTAGCCTGACATGTAGAATCCGATGTCAAGCCAGGAGAAGCCCTGGAACATCTGCGCTCCCAGATATACGGTTACGAAAAGTATGTAGAGTATGAACGGATATGCGGAGCCGGAAGTGCGGAGGTTGTGCATGGACATGTTATGTTTCTTATAATTCGAATGAGAACTTGCAGGACGTGGAGCATCCTATGCTTTCCTTGAAGTCGCAAAGACCGTAGTTGGGCGTTCCGTGCTCGGTGGACGGTCCGATGTCCAGAATCCTTACGCCTTTGTCGTGATAGAATCCGAATATCCTGTATGCGAGGATGTTCATGGGTCGCAAGCTGTTGTAGCTTCCTATATTGCCCCAATAGATGACCTGGCAGATGTCGTCAGCCACATGGAACACCTGTGCTGCGGCTACGTCGTGTCCGGAGTGTGTGAGGATGAAGAAGTCGGCTGGTATTGTCTTTACCGTCATAAGGACATCCTCCGCACTCATCTTGAGCGGATAGCCGTGCTCTTCGCGGTTTGCCTTTATCACGTTGTAGGCACGGATGATGCCTTCGTCGTCGTTGTCACGGATATGAGTGAAGGCGAACGGCTCCTTCAGAGCCTTGTGTAGGTTCTTCCTTGCGTTGCGTTCTATTATATTCTCGTAGTCTGGGAAGCGCGTCGTATCGAAGTGATAGTTTATGTCGATGTGCCTTATCCGTCCTTCTCTTGAGAGCGAGCTGATGCTCCGTACTGGCTGGGACGCTTCATAGATTGTCGGCGGAAGTGTGACGATGACCTTTTTATGAAGACTCTCTCCAAACGATTTCAGGAGTCTTGCTGCCTCGTCTGTCAGCATGACGCTCTGATGTTTGCTTGTGCTGAACCCTCCGAACGGGGCGGAGAACGGTGACAGAAGTCTCTCTCCGTCGTCTCCGAGAACTATCCCGAACCGTGTTTTCGAATCCTCAAATAAGAGATAGTACAGTCTGTTGGCTTTATATCTGTTGAGCTCGGAAAACTCCGCGCTGTTGTATATATGCGGATGTCTTCCGAATATATCCTTATATTCTGCGGCTGTAGTCTCTCTTATTTTCATGTCATCTGAATTGATTGAGAAGGCGGGCGATGGTTTCGCGTTCCTCCGGTTCGAGTATCTGACTTACAGGAATGCTCAGTTCCTCTCTGTGAATGCGTTCTGTAACGGGGAACGAAAGGGCTGCAAGCTCCTTGTAGCATTCCTGTTTGTGTGGCGGGACAGGATAGTGCACGTCGGTCTGTACGCCGTTACGCAGCAGATAGTCTTTAAGTTCGTCGCGTCTGTCACACAGTATCGGGAAGATGTGGAACACGCTGCTTTCCCAATATTCGAGCGATGGCAGCTTTATGTTTCTGTTGCTTACATTATTTATATAATACCTTGCGTTGTCCCGACGCTGTTCGTTTTCCGCGTCAATGTATTTAAGCTTCACGGTCAGGATGGCTGCGTGCAGCTCGTCCATACGGCTGTTTATGCCGATGTGTGAGAATATGTATTTCTTTGCCGAGCCGTAGTTGGCAAGTCCTCTTACCATCTCCGCCAGCATAGCATCGTCTGTCGTGACGGCTCCGGCGTCGCCTGCCGTGCCGATGTTTTTTGTGGGATAGAAGCTGTGCGCGGCTGCGTCGCCGAGTGATCCGGTACGTCTGCCGCCGTATCTGCATCCGTGTGCTTGCGCGTTGTCCTCTATCAGCTTCAGTCCGTAGTGCTTGCAGAGCCGTCCGATGGTGTCTGTGTAGGCGCACTTGCCGTAAAGATGCACAATCATGATGGCTTTTGTGCGTGGCGTTATGGCTTCTTCTATTTTGCTGTCATCCATCTGAAGCGTGTCGATGTCGGCTTCCACCAACACCGGTTTCAGGTTGTTTCTGCTTACGGCGAGAACAGACGCGATGTATGTGTTTGCCGGTACGATGACCTCATCACCCGGTTTCATTACGCCAAGTTCTATATATGCGCGCATGATAAGCGTGAGTGCGTCAAGTCCGTTGCCGCATCCCACACAGTGGCTTGTGCCTGTGAATTGCGCGTAAAGCCTTTCGAACGTTGCCGTTTCCTCTCCTTTAAGAAACCATCCGCTCCTTAATGTCCGTGCGAGAGCTTCGTGCAGCTCGTCGTAATGCAATGCCGTGATCTTCTTTAAGTCGAGAAACTGAATCATTTTATGTATTCAAGATAGTCTTCATATTCACGTATGTAGTCGCTTTCCTCAAAAAAGTCGGAAGCGAGTACAAGACAGACAGAGCCTGAGGAAAAGTCATTGAGCGTGCGCCACGTGCCTGTCTCGACAAGCAGTCCCTGATAGGGATGGTTCAGAAGATAGGTTTTCGAGTTGTGTCCGTTGTCAAGTGTGACCGTGAACGAGCCGCTTACGGCTATTATGAATTCACGGCATTTCTTGTGGGCATGTCCGCCCCGGTTCTCACCTGACGGCACATCGTAAACCCAGTACACGCGTTTAACCTCAAAGGGGATATGTCTTATGCTTTCCGCAAAAGTGAGATTTCCCCGCGGATCAGTTATTTTAGGAAGCTCAATGATTTTTCCTTCAGGAATGTTCATTACAATATTCTATTTTATTATTGTTTCTGCAAGACGTTTGGCTTTGTCGCGCAGGTATGTCGTGTCATCGTTTATGTCACCGTAGCATAGCACAACTCCCATGCGGCGGTTGACATGCTGTTGCTGTTTTCCGAAAATCCTGATGCGTGTCCTGTCTTCTTTCAGGGCATCGATAAGGTTGTATTCCGGCTCATGTGCGGCTTCCTCTTTTGCCAGAACGACCGCACTTGCACCGGCATGTTCAAGGTGTATGGCAGGTATGGGAAGTCCCATTACGGCACGGAAATGCAGTTCGAACTCATTCAGATTAAGCGTGTGCCCGAGCGTCACCATACCTGTGTCGTGTGGTCTTGGTGACAGTTCTGAGAAGATGACGCCTTTGTCGCGGGTCAGGAAGAACTCCACGCCCCATATTCCGGCTCCGGTCAGTGCTCTTGTTACGGCGTCCGCCATTCGCCGGGCTTCATTAAGGTCGTCCTCGTTTATAGCGAACGGTTGCCAGCTTTCGCGGTAGTCGCCGCTTTTCTGTACGTGTCCTATCGGCGGGCAGAACAGGGTCGGACCGTCTTTCTGTGTCACTGTAAGCAGTGTGAACTCGCTGTCGAAGTGTATGAATTCCTCTATTATTATTTCCTTTACGTCGCCTCTGCTTCCTGCCATAGCCTCATTGAACGAGTTCTCAAGGTCGTCCGGTGTCTTTGCAACGGTCTGTCCGTGTCCCGAGGAAGACATCAGCGGCTTGACGACACAAGGGAATCCGATTATCGCAGCGTATTCTTTCAGTTCGTCAAGAGTCTTCGCGTAAAAGTATTTTGCCGTTTTCAGCCCCAATTCTTTTGCCGCAAGGTCACGTATAGCCTTACGGTTCATGGTGAAGTTTACGGCTTTCGCACTCGGTACGACCTGTATTCCGCTCTTCTCGATGTCGAAAAGCCGCTCTGTGCGTATGGCTTCTATCTCCGGTACTATTATGTCCGGACGGTGCTTGTTTACAACATTCTCGAGCATGTCTCCGTCGAGCATGTTGAACACTTCACACTCATCAGCCACCTGCATTGCAGGTGCTCCGGCATACCTGTCGCATGCTATCACATATTGTCCGGCACGTTTTGCTGCGATGACAAATTCTTTTCCGAGTTCTCCTGAACCCAATAGCAGTATCTTCTTCATTATGTTCTTTTATTTTATTATTTGCCTTATCATCTGCCATTCCGGCGATACGGCGATTTTGCGAAGGCTTGTTTCCATTATCTTCCTCATCGTTTCCTCCGACAGCTTGCGCTCATGTGCTATGTCGCAAAGGCTTTTCACCGGATTGCCGAACAGTCCGTAGTAATCCTTCAGCGCTTTCTCATTGTCCGGAGGGATTATGCGTATGAGGTGCATGATGTAATGTTCAACCTTCTCGCTTACACAGTCGGGCTCTTTCCCGAGCCGAATGAGGAAGTGGTGAAGTTCTTCTGAAATCGTATCCATATCTTATGCCGCTTTATATGCAGACGGTTGTGTTGAATAAAAACATTTATAACTGTTGTTGGGGTGCTGTATGTTGTGTGACGGCAGACTTTATACTGAAAATTTCACCATGCGTCCGTGATGCTCCGGAACCGCATGATGAAATTCTGCCGCAGATGACATCGCTTATCTGTTGCCGTACATCTGTTCGTAATATTTCTGATATTCGCCGCTCGTCACTTCCTTTATCCAGTCCTGATGTTCCAGATTCCAGCGTATTGTCTTTACTATTCCGTCGGCGAATTTTGTCTCCGGATACCATCCGAGCTCGTTCTTTATCTTTGTCGGGTCGATGGCATAACGCTGGTCATGTCCCAACCTGTCTGCCACAAAAGTGATCAGTCCGTCGTTTATCCAGTCAATTCTTATGTCGCCGTTCTCGTCGAGTTCCTGTTTCCTGAGCACTTTCCTGAGTTCCGGCTCGTTCTCCATCATGTCGTGGATGGTCTTTATTGTGAGTTTGACAATGTCGATGTTCTTCATCTCGTTGTGTCCTCCAACGTTGTAAACCTGACCGTCACGACCCTCCCTTACAACGAGGTCGATTGCCTTGCAATGGTCTTCAACGTAGAGCCAGTCGCGCACATTCTCTCCCTTTCCGTACACCGGGAGCTTCTTTCCTTCAAGTATATTGTTAATGATAAGGGGTATAAGCTTTTCCGGGAAATGGTAAGGACCGTAGTTGTTCGAGCATCGTGTTATGGTGACAGGCATGTGGTAAGTGTCGTGATATGCCATTACGAAAAGGTCGGCGCTTGTCTTTGACGCGCTGTACGGACTGTGCGGGCAAAGTGGAGTGTCCTCCGTGAAGAATCCTTCCGGACCGAGTGAGCCGTAAACCTCGTCGGTCGCAACCTGATGAAAACGCTTTCCTGCCTTCCATACAGGGTATCCGGCATCGTCCTTCCCTGTAACCCATGCCTTGCGTGCGGCATCCAACAGGTTCTGCGTTCCGAGGATATTTACCGACAGGAACAGCTGCGGGTCCTCAATACTCCGGTCTACATGGCTTTCTGCGGCAAAGTTTACGACATAGTCGATGTCGTTTTCGGCAAACAGTCTGTCAGCGAGTTCTCTGTCCCTTATGTCTCCGCGGACGAAGAAGCACCGCTTGTTGTCGATGTCGTCTTTTATTGTCCCGAGGTTTCCGGCGTAGGTCAGAAGGTCGAGCACAATGACTTTGATGTCCTCATTTTTGTACTTTCTGTGGAGCAGGTACTTGATGAAGTTGGCACCAATGAATCCTGCGGCTCCTGTTACAAGATAAGTCTTCATGTCTATATACTTTTTTTAATGGTTTTTCCTTTCGCGTCCGTATACTCCGTGTGGTTATGTCCGTGGCGTCAAGTCGCCTGGACTTCGGTCTGCATATGCGGCTTCTCCTTCATCGCCAGCGTCAGGAAGCAAGCCCGCGGCACACACCTCCGTATGCATGCACGTGTATGATAGGCTGCGGGACGTGCGTATTGCCGTTCTATCCGTCGTAATCGTTCTGTATCACTTTGCGCGGATCAGCCAGCGTGATGACCTCGCAGTCTTTGAAACGGCTGCCGTCTATGGTCAGCCTTACGAGCGTCCTGTCCACGTGCCATCCCTGAAGTCCAGCCGCTCCGGGGTTGATGTGCAGCAGTCCGAGAGTCTTGTCATATTTTATTTTAAGTATATGCGAGTGTCCGCTTATGAACAGCTGTGGCGGTGAGGCATATATTCTGTTTCTTATGCTTGCGTCGTAGCGTCCCGGATATCCGCCTATATGTTTCATAAGTACATCCACATCCTCGCACCTGAATCTGAGTATCTCCGGAAACATCCGTCTCAGTTCCCCTCCGTCACAGTTGCCGCATACGGCTCGAAGGGGGCGGAAGGCAGCCAGTTTTTCTGCGAGCTGTGTGGAGCATATGTCTCCGGCATGCCATATCTCATCGCATGTCTCAAAGTATTCCAGATATTTGTCGTCCCAATATGAGTGGGTGTCGCTTATTATTCCGATTCTTTTCATTGCAAACGTACTCCTTGGAAAGAAGTCATGGCACGGTTACAAGTCTTGCCATGCAAAGATAATGATATTATTTAAATGTAGCAAGCATGTATTTTGTTTTTATCCTCTGCGTCACGGTTATACTTCCCGGGAAGACTCTGACGTCATGTTCTCTGCATCAGATTGCCTGCACGTCTGCAAAGGAACACGAGCAGCAGCGTAGCCAGAACGGCGGCAATTGAATATGAATAAAAGCTGAATGCGGCTGGTATCGCAAGATAGTCTATCGCCGGTTCTTCGAGAAAGTAGAACAGCAGACTGTTTGTTCCGATGTAGCCAAGTATCCGGTTGCTGATGTTCACGTAGCGTACGGCGTTTATCATGACCGCAGAGAACAGCAGACTTGATATTGTTGGGTTGGGGTGGAAGTATTGCAGCAAGGCAAACAACAGTGTGCCCGGCAGGATGACATATACCGGCTGTATATGCCTCAGCTTGTCGTAGAAAAGGGCGGTTAGCATGCCTGACGGGAAGTTGAGCACCGTGATGAACCACCACGGATTCATTCCTAACACGTAATTTGCCAGACAATAGTATGCCACGCACACCGAAGAGACTGCCAGCACGCATGCCCTTGGATTTCTGAAAACCTTGAATATGACGATGGAGAGGGCGTAAAGACCTATTATGACCTTATAGAACCACGCCTCGTTGGCAGGTGGTATGTCAAGAGAAAGAAACGATGTGAGCAGCCGGGGAGTAAGCAGACTGCTGTCATACAGCATATATATGATGAGGCTTACTGCCCAAAGCCACAGGTAAGGAATGAACAGTCTGATGAATTTGCTCCTTATGTATGCCCTGCCGGAAAGCCTGTTGCGTCGCAGCGAGAAGAACATCCCGAATCCAGAAAGAAACAGAAAGACGCCTGTGCCTCCATATCCCCACAGCCATCCTGTGCCCACATCGGCGAGCCAGCTGTCCGTGTGGCATCCGGGCATGTCTATGGCACTGAGGTATGTGTGGTGCACGATAATCATAATCATGCACACTCCTCTCAGGGCATAAGAGTCGTTTTTCTCCAGCAGACCGTGTACCTTCATGTACGTAGGCGGCTTATGTTGTCACATACCGAACTTTTTCCGGATGAAGTCCTTTATGAGTTCTTCGGTCTTTTCCATTCCGAGTATGCTCGAGTTGACGCACAGATCGTACGACGCGGAGTAGCCCCATTTCTTGCCTGTGTAGTAATTATAATATGTGGAGCGTTCGCTTTCCCTGTCGTTTATTATTTTCATTGCGGTCTCGGCTCCGCATCCGTGCCTTTTGGCAACGCGCTCTATCCGTTCCTTTATATCCGCCGTGATGAATATGTTGACGGTGTTCTCATATTCGCGCAGCACGTAGTCGGCACACCGACCCACAAACACGCACGAGCTTTCCTGCGCCGCCTTGCGTATGGCATCGCTCTGAAACTGGAACAGACTTTCCTGTGACAGCCGGTTGTTGTAGAATCCCGAGCTTGAGAGGAACGGCATGTGGGCGTAGAAGAACGACTTGAGGAATCCTTTCTGCTCATCGTTCTGCTCGAAGAACTTCTCACAGAAGCCGCTCTCCTTAGCCGCAAGGTTAAGCAGTTCCTTATCATAGAACTTGCATCCGAAGTCTTTGGCAAGCATCGAAGCGATGATGCGTCCGCCGCTTCCGAGCTGGCGGCCCACATTTATTATTATCTTTTTGTCATCCATTGGTGAGCTCTCTATATTGTTTTTTGAATTTTTTCATGTATAAAGCCATTATCCACGCGGCTATGATTGCCGCAATGGCGTCGGATGCCGGCATTGCCGCCCACACACCGTCTATGCCGAACATATGTGGCAGAACAATGAGAAGCGGCAGTAGGAACAGCAGTTGTCTCGACAGCGAGAGGAATATGCTTATCTTGGCTTTGCCTATACTCTGGAAGAAGTTGGTCACCACCATCTGGTAGCCCACTACGGGGAACATCAACATGATGGTGCGTATGCCCTCTACAGACATGTCGATGAGTGTGGCGTCTGTGGTGAACAGCCTTGCGCACAGCTCGGGTATGACCATCGCGATGACGAATCCTGTGGTCATGATTACGGTCGCCGCTATCATCGCATACTTCAGAACCCGCATCATCCTGTCAAGCTGCTGCGAGCCGTAGTTGTATCCGGCGATGGGCTGCATGCCCTGGTTCAGACCCATGTTTATCATCACAAAGATGAACGCCACGCGGTTGGCGATGCCGTATGCGCCCACCGCAAGGTCGCCGCCATACTTCACCAGGCTGTTGTTTATGAATATCACGATGATGCATGCGCACACATTCATCGAGAAAGGCGACAGACCTATGGCTATGATATTTCTCGCGATGTCGCGGTCGGGACGGTATATGCCCCTGTGCAAGTGCAGCAGTTCGTTCTTGTTGCTCATTATATGCATCTGCCATACCAGCGCGGCTATCTGCGAGAGCACCGTGGCGTATGCCGCACCGCTTATGCCGAGACCGCATCCCCATATGAATATCGGGGCGAGAATGGCATTCATCACCACCGTGGCTATGGTTATGAACATGGCATGTTTGGGCTTGCCTGTGGCGCGAAGCACGGCGTTTGTGCCGTAAAACAGCTGGCTGAACACGTTTGCCGCAAGGATGACTGTCATGTATTCGCGCGCATAGGGAAGCGTCTGATGGCTCGCTCCGAAAAAGCGAAGGATGGGGTCGAGAAAGAGAAGGCTGACAGCTCCCACCGCGATACCGATGACAATGTTGAGCGTCACGTTGTTTCCGAGAATGCGTTCTGCCGTCTTGTAGTCTTTCTGACCGAGTTTCACAGACAGATAAGTGGACGCACCTATACCTACGGCAGCACCGAATGCCGCTGTGAGGTTCATGAAAGGGAAGGTGATGGCAAGTCCTGAAATTGCCATGGCACCCACGCCTTGCCCTATGAATATGCTGTCAATCATGTTGTAGAGCGAGGCTGCCGTCATTGCTATGATGGCGGGCAGGGCATACTGCATGAGCAGTTTGCCTACCGGTTTGGTGCCTAATTCTAATGTTGCTTGTTTATTATCCATAATTAAAAATCCTGTGCAAAGTTACTGCAATTTGCAGATATACGAAATAAATTGGCTTTGTTTTTCAGGCCTCCGTATTCATTTTATTTCCCGTTACGGACGGCACGGCTGCTCTCCGATATACTTATATTATTTTGATGGAACACCGCTTGCAGATTCATGACATGATGCATAATTATGCAGGAAAACGTTCCTGAGAATGCATTAATATACATTGGAACGTTCAAATTAAGGCAGTATTTGCACAGAGAAGTCCGTCCGGCGGCAAATACGTGATTTTCGGGCGTTTTCCGCAACTCCCTGTATGCCAACGGATTGTGCTTTTCAGTCTTCCTGTTCCGCCATTTCAGCTTTGCGGAAAAGGCTTTTCGGTGTTGCGGAAAAGGCTCTTTCGCGTTGCAGAACATGCTTTCCCGCATGCCGGAAAAGGCTGTCCTGTATGCTGAAAGGGGCTTTCCTGCGCCGGAAAAGCCGGTGTCAGACAGTGCCGGATGTGAAAAACCGCACTGCGGACGCATTTCCGGCATGCCGTGACAGCGTTTCCGATGGTTTGCGTTATCTGTTTTGCGAAAAAACAATGTCATGTTTTTTTACTTTCATAATGCATAAATATTCATCACCGTAAAGATGCTGCGGTATGTTTTCATTTCCGCACGAAGACTGCGTTGTACGGTGAATGATGTGTTACGTAAGGCGGTTTTTCGTGTAAAAAACAGATAGACGGAATATAAATTCCGCGCGGAATGGCGGATAGTTGAGAATATTTTATAAATTTGCATTATATGAGGCGTCTGTATGCCGTGACGGATGCATATGCCTGCAACGAGTGAGACATACAAACATTAGAGTAAGGATAGCCGATGATAAATGCTCTTACCTTATACGAGTTGAACAATATGGTGGCGGAAGTCATCAGTTCTGTGATGCCCGATGAATATTGGGTAGAGGCGGAAATATCGGAGATGCGCGTAGTGAACGGGCATTGCTACATGGAGCTTGTGCAGAAGGCGGAGGACACGAAGACGCCCGTAGCCCGCGCCTCGGCAAAATGCTGGCGCACACACTGGGCTCTTGTCAAGGCTGCGTTCGTGCGTGTCACGGGGCGGGATCTGAACACCGGGATGAAGGTGATGATGCGTGTGCATGCCGACTTTCACGAGGCTTACGGCTTCTCATGGATTGTCACAGACATAAATCCGGAATACACGCTCGGCGACATGGCTCGCAGGCGTCGCGAGATAATAGCCCGTCTGAAGGAGGAGGGTGTCCTTGAACTGCAGAAGGAGCTTGTGCTGCCGCTCTTCACGCAGCGTGTGGCGGTAGTGTCGAGCGACAATGCAGCCGGATACGACGACTTCTGCAACCAGCTGCACGACAACGGCAAGGGGCTTGCCTTCACTGTAAGGCTGTTCCCCGCGGTGATGCAGGGCGAGGCGACCGAACGGAGTGTGATAGCAGCCCTGAACGAGATATATTCGAGGACGGACGAGTTTGATGTGGTGGTTATAATAAGAGGTGGCGGCGCAACGAGCGATTTGTCCGGCTTCGACACGCTGAGTCTGGCGGAGAACGTGGCAAACTTCCCTCTGCCGGTAATCGTAGGCATAGGCCACAACAGGGATGAGAGCGTGCTCGACATGGTGGCTAACCAAAGCGTGAAGACGCCTACGGCTGCCGCCGCGTTCCTTGTGGACAGGCTGGCTGCGGTGGCTGCGCAGGTGGACAGTGCGGCGGCGTATGTGGCAAAATATGCCGCAGACATGATGGAGCGTGAGAACAGCCGCATAAAATATCTGTCCACGGTGCTGCCGTCGCTCTATGCCACGGTGAGAAACCGTGAGACTGAGAGTCTGACACAGTTGCGCGACAGAATCTATGTGGCTGTGAGGCAGACGGCGGCAGACGAGAGAGCCAGACTTGAGACAATGCCCCTGCGGCTCGCCGGAGCTGTGAGGCAGGGCATGACGGCAGGACGTCACCGTCTGGAGATGCTCGGACAGCGCACGGAGGCGGTGGATCCGCAACGCATGCTGTCGCGCGGATACAGCATCACTCTGCACGATGGCAAAGCTGTGACCGACGGTTCCACACTGGCGGACGGCGACCGTCTTGAGACGGTCCTTGCGAAGGGCAGGGTGGTTTCTAAGATAGAAAGAGTATCAAAAAAAAGAAGATAGGACTTTATGGCAAAGGAAACGCTGAAATACGAAGAGGCTATGACACGCCTCGAGAATATTGTCGCGGACATGGAGAACGGCAATCTTGACATCGATTCGCTCTGCGAGAAGGTGAAGACCGCACAGAAACTCATAAAGATGTGCCGCGACAAGCTCACCCGTACGGATGAGGAGATAAGGAAAATACTGACAGACAATCAGTGAATACGGTGCTTGCGGACACGAATTTATAGCTTCGGGGTATTTTCTGTGACAATTTGTTGTGGAAATGTATTTTTATTGCTAATTTTGTCTCTCGGTTGTTTCATCATATGGAATATATAAATAATTCATGGTTATGAAAGATATAGACTGGTCAGGTTTGTCGTTCGGATATGTTCCGACCGACTATAATGTGCGTTGTTGCTACAACAACGGCAAGTGGGGAGAGATAGAAGTGTGCTCAGACGAATATCTGAAACTGCATATGGCAGCCACCTGCCTGCACTACGGGCAGGAGGCTTTCGAGGGACTGAAGGCTTTCCGCTGCCCGGACGGGAAGGTGAGGGTGTTCCGCATGGACGAGAACGCCGCACGCCTGCAGAGCACCTGCCGCGGAATAATGATGCCGGAAGTGCCGACAGAGCTGTTCTGCGAGATGGTGAAGAAGGTGGTGCGTCTCAATCAGGAGTACATCCCGACCTACGAGAGCGGTGCGTCTCTCTACATCCGTCCGCTGCTCATCGGCACCACGGCGCAGGTGGGCGTGCATCCCGCAACGGAATACATGTTCCTTATATTCGTAACTCCCGTTGGACCTTATTTCAAGGGAGGATTCTCCACCAATCCTTATGTCATAATACGCGATTACGACCGCTCGGCTCCGCTCGGCACCGGTGTATACAAGGTGGGAGGCAACTATGCGGCGTCGCTGAAGGCAAACGCCATCGCACACGAGAAGGGCTATGCCTGCGAGTTCTATCTTGACGCCAAGGAGAAGAAATACATGGACGAGTGTGGCGCGGCAAACTTCTTCGGTATAAAGAACAACACTTATGTCACGCCCAAGTCGACATCGATACTTCCGAGCATCACCAACAAGAGTCTGATGCAGCTTGCACGCGACTACGGCATGACCGTGGAGCAGCGTCAGATACCGGAGGAGGAGCTCGAGACATTCGAGGAAGCCGGAGCGTGTGGCACTGCGGCGGTCATCAGTCCTATCTCTTATATCGACGATCTTGACACAGGCAAGCGTTACGTATTCAGCAAGGACGGACAGCCCGGACCCATATCCAGAAAACTGTATGAGCATCTGCGCGGCATACAGTATGGCACGGAGGAGGACAGGCACGGCTGGACAACAGTGGTGATTGGCTGACCGTAAACGGTGATTGAACAGATAATGTCAAACTTTAAAAATAAAAGATTATGCTAAGTAAGAAAATAGAAGAGGCTATCAATGCCCAGATAAACGCAGAACTGTGGTCTGCTTATCTTTATATGTCAATGGCTGCATATTGTCATGCAAAGGGTAATCCCGGCATGGGCAAGTGGTTTGAGGTGCAGTTTCAGGAGGAACAGGACCATGCCAAGGTGTTTTTCAACTACATCATATCGCGCGGCGGCAATGTGACCCTTACTCCGATAAAGGCGGTGCCGACGACATGGGACTCCATTCTTGACGTTTTTGAGAGCACACTCGCACACGAGCGGAGCGTGACAGGGCTTATCAACAAGCTTTTCGCACTGACAACGGCAGAGAATGATTACGCCACCCAGAGCATGCTCAAATGGTTCATAGACGAGCAGGTGGAGGAGGAAGAGACCGCACAGACCATCATCGACAACCTGAAGATGATAAAGGACAACGGTTACGGACTCTATATGCTTGACAAGGAGCTCGGCGCGCGTTCTTACACACAGGCTGCGCCGCTGGCTGGCAAATAAGATATGTCAACTTATAGGGCGCATGTCCGGCAAACGGACAGGTGACCCGTTATGGTTAAAGGACGGACCGACATTACGCGAAAAGCGTGATTCCGGTCCGTCCTGCATATTTGTACAATCCTCAATCTTCCATGATTACATTGCCGTAGGAAATCTATGGACATTACAACGTGTTGCCTTCAGTAATGTCACTAAGAACAGTATGTGTGTCTGTGCCGGTGATTGTATCGGTACATATGAGCATATCCGCATGCCATCAGCACGTGTCTATGCGGTATTACGGTCGGTAATGGTGAGATGACACCGGTCTGTTAATGATTCTGTGGCGACATTCTGAAGTTGATAGGTATGCTGAGTTTGATGTTCACAGGTTTTCCTTTATTTGTCGCGGGAGTGAAGTCGGGTAGAATATCTATTATGCGCTCTGCCTCAGAGTTGAGACATTCATGAGCTGGCTCTACCACAACAGGATTGCATACAGAGCCGTCGGACTTAACTACAAAACTCACAATAACACGCCCCTCAATATTGTGCCGCAATGCATATAGGGGATATCTCAGGTTTTGTGTGATGAATTCGTTCAGTGCGTCGAATCCTCCGGGATATTCAGGCAAGACGTCCGCATTCATAAGGACGTCTTTCTCTTTAATGCTATAGTCCCATGACGGTTTTATGTAACTGATGTATGTCGTCCCGTCCACAGTGGTTGTTTCCAGCGGAATGGACGTGGATGACTCATATTCAAGTCCCGGATTGAATGTGTAGTACACGATGTAGCGGTTGCCTCCGACGTGTTTCACCTCAAGACTTTTGAGCGCATCCTCACCGCTGTCCTGCGCTCTGATTATCTCATCCGTCATTGACAGTCTTGTGGCTTTGGCTGTTTGTTTGATGCACTTGCGTGTCATGAATTCTTTCCTGATGTCTTCCGGTTTCTCGTCAGAATCAATGAATGTTGCGATATAGCGTTCGTAGAATTCGTAGATACGGGCTTTTGCTTCGGTGACATCCGGGTCTTCAGAGGTTGCTGCTGAATATCCGGACGTTGCTTTTTCCTTAGTTGGAGTCCCGGCAGGCCGGGCTGTGACGCTCCATCCTGCCATAATAACCAATGCAATTATTATGTTTCTCATATTCATAATCACTTTTTTACTGGTGTTTCCTTTCAGAGTCGTTTGATGTCAGAGCGATATGCCTTTCTCCATGTCGAGTCTGCTGTCAGGATTTGTGGTGTTGGCTTGTGTCGCTTTGACGGGTATGTCGACTGTGTAATATGTGTCGTCGGAGGATATTTGCTACTGAGGCAGAGTGTTTACCTGTGTGTAGAGAGCCTCTGCGGCGTCAGCGTCCTCCGGCGCATGATATATGCGGATGATGCATGAACGGTCTCCCAGGAACAATGTTTCCGGAATGCATTCAGCCAGCCCGCCTTCTTCGGTCAGTGCAATGTGCAATATCATATTGCAGTCCTTTTTTATGTAAAGGCGTGAGGCAATGCTCTGGAGAGTCTCCTTTGTCTTTGCCGGCATCTGGTTCAGAGACACCTGCTCCGACATGTTGTCGTGTTTTTTGAAGAATCTTATTGAATTGCTGACGAGCGGATAGTTGTCCATATTGTCGAAATGGATGTTGTCGCGTCCCAAAAGCAATCCTCTCGAACCGGAGGATTTCTCTTCCACCTTCTCGTAGTCCATGAAAACCACCTCGTTGTATCCGCGTGGTACGAATGAGATTCCGTGGAAGTCAGGCTTGAAAGTGTTTATCTTCAGATACACGTCAACGTTTCCGTCGTAGGCAGGATCTATGGAGTAATCGTTGTGCTCCACAATGCTGTCCGGCGATACTACCTCCCATCTTCCGCCGGCAAACTTCCCCGGCTTCTCCATGTTGGTGCGGAAACTGTACCACTCGTGGTCTTTTGTGTAGACCTTGAACTCAGGTATGTAGTAGGTGTGGCCGTTATGTTTGGTCACACGCTGCCACATCCCGACGGCGTTTTTCTCTATCTGTTCCATTTGTGTCTTTCGTTGACCGTCTTTGTCTGCTTTTTGGGCAATGGCGCAGCCGGCTGTTAATGCCAGTGCTATGACGGTTGCTGCAACTCTTTTTGTGTTCATAATCTTGTTGGTTTTATAATATTGTCTGTCTTTATGTTCTTGTTGTATGGTCACCTAATCAGATAACCTCCTGTGTTCGTGGCAATCATGCTCATTCGGGTGTTTGTAGCCACCCCGTAAGCAGTGCCCGGTTTCCATTTTATTGATTCCAGTTTGTCTTTCATCCTTTGCTTCACGATGTCTTCTATAGGCTCTTCGTCTTTGGCTTTTATGTCGATGATGTTCACTTTACCTATGCTTCCGTCGGAATAGACCATGAATGTTATCTCCGCCATACGGTCGCCAAGTCCCTCCACGTTGCGCATGAAGGTGTTTGTTGTGCTGTCCGGAAGTGTCTTGAAGGACGGCAGTTCATGAGGCTTCATGTCGTCGCGGTCGAAAATGAGCGAACTTATGTATTTTCTGATGTTGTTGTCTTTCAGCGGTGAAGTGAGTATGTTGTCAATCACGTAACGTCCGTTGTTTATTGCAAGATGTACAGCCACATGCTTGTATTCGGCTTTCTTGGTGAAGAGAGCCTTGCCATATTCCACCATGTACCAGTTCATTTCGAGCGGCTGCACGTTAAGTGTGCGCTCTGCCCAAGAGTCTGTTTCGCTGTTGTCAAGCAGTGTTTTCTCAATATCGTTTCCCATGCGTGAAAGCATATCGTCAGTGAAGTATGCGTTTATTATATTGCTCTCAATTCTCTCGCCGTGCGGTGTGAGCGCATATATGCATGATGAATAAAGACTGTACAGAAAGCGGGTCGGGTCGGTGACATGCTGTTTGTCGCTCATCCAGTCTAACGGCATTGTCATCGCCATGCTCACGGGTTTGCCGTCGATTTTAGCCGGACGCCATTTGGGCATTGTGTAGAATATGTCTTCCACACGTTTGTTTTGCTCCGCTGTGAGAGTTCCGATACAATGCACATCAGTCACGGTGCCGTCGCTCCTGACGATGAACCGCACCTTGACACGGTTGTCAGCCCGTAGTATATTGCCGATACTCTCCTGAATGTCACGCTTTGAACCGTTGTATACAGGCGCTTCGTCGGCATGTGTGTATACCTTTTCGTTTCTCAGCTTTTGTGACAATTGGTTTGCCATACCACGTTTTGTGTCTGTATAATCGCCTGAACTCTTGTCTGAGGATGTTGTCTTGTATAAGTCGGCATGCTTCAAAAGACCTCTTGGGTATGTTTTCTGTTTGCTTTCATCATCTGACGGATTGTTTACACCTACCGATGTCATGTATGTCCGTCCTATATGTATCTTGCCGTTTCTGTCAATGTGGCATTCGTTCACTTTTATGAGCCAGGAGTTTGTCCATACTTTATAATGCCTGTTGAGGCTCCAGTTGTCCACGTCGCGCGCTTCAGAAATGTCGAATGTAAGCAGTGTGTCCGGGGCATTGCACGCCCTGCTCTCTATCGCGAACACAGCTTTAGGGCTGTCTTGACCTATTATTTTGCTGTCGGTAATATTCCCGTTTCTGTCGACAACGCTCAGGCGGTAGTCGGTTGATTCGTCACTGTGCATGTTGGTGAACGCCACTGTATATCCGTTTCGTAACGACATCTTTTGCCCTTTTCCTACCATTGTCAAATCCTGATTTGATGCAGTGCTTATTGCTTTTACGCTTTTCAGATTGTCAAGATCCAAATCTTCTGTATCCTTGTCTGCTCGGTCGTCTGCCTCAAGAATCGGAATTTTTATGCTCTCTTTTATTCTTTCGACAATATCCTTTCTGCTTTCTTCCATTTCGGTTGCTATTGCCTCTATTTTAGGACTGGCAAAGGCTATCAGTGCAAAAGTACTTGCCGGTATGATGTAAAGGTATTTGCATATGGTCCATCGTCTGGATTTGTCTCTCAGCATCATTATTATTCTGGATTTGAGTGACGTGTGTGAGAATCCGTTTGCGACGGTAAGGAAATGTGGTTTCGCAAGACGCGAAACAAGAAGCAGCTGATATTCCTTCATTTGTGTGCCCTGTCTTAACACGTGCTCGTCTGCCTCATATTCGTGAATGGCGCACAAGTCGTGACGCAACATCCAAAGAACTGGGTTGAACCACTGCAATGTCTCTGCAATTGCCATTACTATAATGTCCGCAGAATGATGGCATGCCACGTGTGCGCGTTCGTGTGCTACCACTGCGTTATATGACGGTTCGCTGGCGTCTTTTTCGCCTATGACGATGCTTCTCATCCAACTGAACGGCTGTATGTCACCTTTGTGGCAGTATAATGTCGCGTTGTCATCAATTCTGCGTTTCCATATGCAGTCACGGTGTATGTATAGGTGCAGTGATATTATCTGTATTGTGCGTAATAAAAAGACAGATATTGTACCTATTATATATACCATGACCAGAATCAGAGGCAACATGCTTTTGCCTTCATTATGTTCTTGTGGAGAAGCGATATCCTTTTCTGTATTTCCCGTGTATGCCGTTATGGCATTCTCGTTTATGCCAGATTGGATTTTACCGGTGCTTTCCTGACCATTCTGAACCATCGGGGTCTGTGACAGCGCATTGTCGAGATAGTCCGTTGTCATTTCTCCTATTCTTGCGCTGTTGGTGCTTATGTTCATCACGGAAGCGTTATTCCATTCTATGTGTATTGACGGAATGATGAACGATACGGCAAGTATCGACAGCAGTACAATACGGTTCAGGCGGTGTCTTTTCTCATTTCTAAGGAATAGGGAAAACGGCAGGTACAGTACGGTCAGGCATAAAGCTGACTTTATCGAATATATAATGAGAGATACCATAGGCTTGAATATTTAGTTATGGTTTATTTTTTAGCTGAGGTTACAGGCTGTCTTTTCTATTTGCTGTTTATCAGTCGGATGAGTTCTTGGAGCTCATCGTCATTCAGATTCTCGTTTTTCACAAAGAAGGACACTAACGATTTGAATGAGCCTCCGAAAAAGGTGTTCTTCATTTCGTTCGCTTCCAGTTTCAAGTATTCGCTTTTGCTTATTGAAGGATAGAAAACAAAGTTCTTCATACCTTTGTTTTTTTCGTATTTGACGAAACCTTTTTGCGTCATGATTCTCAGAAAAGTAGCCAACGTGGTGTAGGCTGGCTTAGGATCGGGAAATACAGATAGCAGTTCGTTTATGGTGGCTTTTTGTTTCTCCATGCTCCATAACAGTCCCATAATCTGTTTCTCGTGCTGTGTCATTTTTCTGTTTTTGTCCATAAATAGAGTTGTTCTGGTTTCATGTTTTTGCAAAGATATAGATTAAAAATATACAGAACAAACATTCTGTTATTAAATTTTTAGTAAACAAATGGTTTTAACTTTTGTTTTTAGTAAATGAATATCATATGACGGTTTTTATGTTAATTATACCAGCTATCTGTATTATTGGTGCATATGACAGTGAAAACAGCAGCTTTTGTTTTGTATTATGCGTGATTTACAGTAACTTTGTCATCAAAAAACTATACGAAAATATGGGTAGGGGAAAATTAGAGAAGTTTGCTGATATGGAACGGTATGAGAACGTTTTCGAGTATCCGTATCATGTGATGGAGCAGAAACCTTTTGATATGAAAGGACAGTGGCGCGAACGATATTTTAAGAACGACGGACCGATTGTGCTCGAGTTGGGATGCGGACGAGGCGAATATACCGTGGAACTGGCAAAGCGTTTCCCTGAAACAAACTTCATTGGAGTTGACATAAAAGGTGCAAGAATGTGGAGCGGAGCGACCCAGGCTCTTGAAGAAAAGCTGCCTAATGTAGCATTCTTGCGTACTAATATAGAAATAATAGACCGGTTCTTTGACTGTGATGAAGTGCAGGAGATATGGCTTACGTTCAGCGATCCTCAAATGAAAAGCGTCCGAAAACGTCTTACGAGCACATATTTCATGAACCGTTACCGTAAATTCCTGACTGACGGAGGGCTTATACACCTTAAGACTGATTCTAATTTCCTGTTTACATATACTACATATATGATACAGCGAAACAGTCTTCCTTTGCTCTTTTCTACGGAAGATCTTTACCATACAGAGGGACTTGACGAGCAGACACGCAACATTCTGGGTATTAAAACATATTATGAGACCCAGTGGATAGAGCGAGGATTGAATATCCGTTATATGAAATTCAGACTTCCACATGGCGGTGAGCTACATGAGCCTGATGTGGAGATTCCGCTCGATGAATACCGTAGTTACAAGCGTACAAAGCGCAGCGGACTATCTGTAGCGAAGTAACTGTATACAATCAATGAGTGGTTGTATATGCCGGTTATTCTTCTCTATATATATAAATAATGTATATGGAGCTGCAATAACATATTTTTTATATATTTACAATTTTATAATGACATTTTTTTTGACTTATAGTGCTACTGAATTGTTATTAATATAAAAGCCAAAATTGTATATTACATGGACAGAAGAATTTTATTTTTTGCATCTCTATTGCTACTGGCTGGAGTGTCAGAGTTGTGGGCAGACACAAAGAAAGAGCCGGTGTCGTATGTCAATCCTATGATTGGAACAAGCGGTATGGGGCACACTTTTCCGGGAGCTTGTGCTCCGTTCGGAATTGTCCAGCTCAGTCCTGAAACCGACACAATACCACAGAACATAGACGGACGTTATGTTGGTAAAGTGTATGCATACTGTGCCGGTTACCAGCATGATGACCCGACAATCGTCGGATTCAGTCATACACATCTCAGTGGAACCGGACATTCTGATTTGGGAGACATTATGATAATGCCCCAGACGGGTGCGCTGAAACTTAATCCAGGTACAGCCGACAAGCCTGAAAACGGTTACAGGTCGCGTTTCTCACATGATACGGAAATCGCAGAGCCGGGATATTATGCCGTTACTCTCAGCGATTATAACATCAAGGCGGAGATGACGGCTACACAGAGAGTAGGTGTCCATCGTTACACTTTTCCTCAAGGCAATGACTGCCGCATAATCCTTGATATGCTGCATGGCATCTATAATTACGACGGTAAGGTGTTATGGAGCAGTCTGAGAGTGGAGAATGACACATTGATTACAGGTTATCGCATAACCAACGGTTGGGCTCGTTGCAACTATACTTATTTTGCGATGTCACTAAGCAAGCCTATAAAGGATTATGGATATAAGGACATGAAGACTCCCAAATATCAAGGTTTCTGGCGGAAGTTCAATGTCAACCGCAACTTTCCGGAGATTGCGGGGCGCGATATAGTGGCTTACTTCAATTTCGACAACAGCGATTCACAGCCGCTTGTCATAAAAGTGGCATTGTCGGCGGTAGGGACAGACGGCGCGTTGAAGAACCTTCGTGCGGAGGCTTCAGGCAAATCATTTGACCAGATTCGTACAGAGACCGAAGGACTTTGGAATCATGAGCTCGGGCTAATAGAATGTGAGGGAACCGATGATCAGAAAGCCATGCTCTATACGTCGCTTTATCACACTATGATCAATCCTTCCATATACATGGATGTGGACAGAAGATACCGTGGACTTGACGGTAATATACATGTCGCAGAGGATTTTGACAATTATACCATATTCTCTGTCTGGGATACTTATCGTGCGCTCCATCCGCTTCTCGGGCTTATAAAGCCAGACCGTAATACGGATATGGTCAAGTCGATGATAGCCCATCAGCAACAGAGTGTGCACCATATGCTGCCCGTCTGGAGCCTTATGGCAAATGAGGGATGGTGTATGACAGGCTATCATGCCGTAACTGTTTTGGCGGACGCGCTTGTAAAAGGCGCTGATATAGACTGCGACGCAGCGATGAAGGCTATGGTTGAAACCGCCACCTGCCCTTATTATGAGAGTCTTGGAGACTATATGAGGCTCGGTTATGCACCGTTCGACAAGAACGGCACAGCCGCTTCGAATACTCTCGAGTATTCTTTTGACGACTGGACCATATACAGTGCAGCCAAACATTTGGGAATGGAAGATATTGCGGGACAGTTTGAAAAGCGTGCGCTTTATTATCGTAATACATTCGATAAGAGCATCGGATTCGCCAATGCGCGCTATTCCGACGGTTCATTCAAGAAAGACCTTGATCCTTACCAGACATCCGGTGAAGGTTTTATCGAAGGCAATTCGTGGAACTTCTCGTTCCAGGCGCCTCAGGATGTGGATGGTCTGATAAGTCTGTTTGGAGGAGACAAGGCGTTCATAGGTAAGCTGGACAGACTTTTCGAGATGGATCTTCCTGCCAAATATTATGAGCACAATGAAGACGTTACGGCAGACTGCCTCGTCGGAGGATATGTTCATGGCAACGAGCCGAGCCATCATATACCTTATCTCTATGCGTGGACGTCACAGCCATGGAAGACCCAGACATGGATGCGTACTATTATGAACAAGATGTACCGTAACCATATACGCGGTCTGGGAGGCAATGATGACTGCGGTCAGATGTCCGCATGGTATATCTTCTCGGCTATGGGCTTCTATCCGGTTTGTCCCGGAAGCGACCAGTATGTGTTGGGTGCGCCATATCTCCCGTATATGGATGTAACCCTTTCTAACGGCAAGCACATCATCATCAAAGCTCCGAATGTGAGCGACAAGAACAGATATGTGCGCAGTGTGAAGATAAACGGCAAGCCATACTCAAAGATGTATGTCACTCACTCAATGCTTGACAGCGGATGCGAGATAGAGTTTGTCATGGGCAGCAAACCAAACAAGAAACGCGGTCTGGCTGAATCAGACAAGCCATACTCAATGACAAAAGGAGCATAAGCGCCTTTACGGTTTTGCGATAAAAACAGGAATCATATAAAAACATTAATAACAATGAAAATCAGAAAGACTATTACAATCGCCGCTTTGGTTGGCGGTATGGTGATGTTCACGGCATGCGGAACATCCAAAAAGGCTGCTTCAGCCGGTAAGTGGGAAAGCTTCAAGATTAAAGACATCTTTTTTGACGATCAGGCTCCTGACAGCAAGGGCTCGAAAATCTATCATGCCATCATTCCCGACCCTGAGGCTTATATAAACAAAGTGTCGCGTGAGGTGCTCAACACTCTGTATTTCTCACCTAAAGACAGTATTCCCGCATTGGAGAGACTGCACTATAAGCTTGAAGACACAAAAGGTATCTCGGCAAAGGGTGGCGGCAACGGCTATGTGGACATATTCTACAGCACGCGCCATGTGGAGCGTTCGTTTGCCAATAACGACACGGCTCGTGTTGATTTTGAGACAAGAGGAGTGTTGCTTCATGAGCTCACCCACGCTTTCCAGCTTGAGCCGCAGGGTATTGGCAACTATGGAAACAGCAAGACGGTATGGGCGTTCATCGAAGGCATGGCTGATGCAGTGCGTGTTGCCAACGGCGGTTTCCACGGTGAGCAGGACCGTCCTAAAGGCGGCAACTATACTGACGGATACCGTCATGCAGGCTATTTCTTCGTATGGATAAGAGACCATAAGGACCCAGACTTCCTGCGTAAGTTCAACCGTTCTACTCTTGAGGTCGTTCCATGGTCATGGGACGGAGCCATAAAACACATCCTCGGCGATAAATACACCATGGACGGACTGTGGCATGAATATCAGGTTGCCGTAGGCGACATAAAGGAATAAAAACATAAAAAGGAATGAGAAAATACGTATTGATGACAGTCATGGCTTTGTCCATGACTGTTTACGCAAATCAGGATGGTGGCGCGCGCCTTATAGACTATGTCAATCCGTTTGTCGGAACAGACGGATACGGCAATGTGTATCCGGGCGCGCAGATTCCTTTCGGAGGAATACAGATAAGTCCGGACACGGACGAACATTTCTATGATTGCGCTTCAGGCTACAAATGGAACAGACAGTCCATACAGGGATTCTCGCTCACTCATCTCAGCGGAACAGGCATTCCGGATCTCGGCGACTTTCTTTTTATGCCCGGTACGGGCGAGATAAAGCTCAATCCTGGCACCGATGAGAACCCTGACGAGGGCTATCGCTCACGTTTTTCACATGAAGAAGAGAAAGCCACTCCGGGATATTACGGTGTTATGCTGAAGGATTACGGGGTGAAGGCAGAGATGACTTCTGCTGTGCGAAGCGGCATGTTCCGCTTCACTTATCCCAAGTCTGACAAGTCGTTCATTCTTATTGATCTCAACCACACGTTGTGGCAGAAATGCGTTTGGTCCAACATACGCGTCGAGAACGACAGTGTCGTGACCGGTTATAAGCTTGTGAAAGGATGGGGACCTGAGCGTCACATCTACTTCAGGGCTGTATTCTCCAAACCGTTGAAGAATTTCATGATTTATCAGGACCAGAAACCTGTGATATACAACACGTCCCGTTTCCGCAGCAACCGCGAGGCATGGGGACCTAACATCATGTTCACAGCCACATTCTCTACGGATGCCGACGAGGTCGTTACGGTCAAGACATCAATCTCCGCCATCAGTACCGACGGGGCGGCTCTCAATATGCGGGAGCTCGACGGCATGACTTTCGACAGTGTCAAAGCCCTTGCCGAGCAGAAATGGGAGAAAGAACTCTCCACGTATACCATAAAGGGAACACGCGAACAGAAAGAGACTTTCTACACATCAGCATATCATGCCGCGCTGTGTCCGTTTGTATACAATGACGCCGATGGCTCTTATCTCGGACTCGACAAGAACGTCGAGAAAGAGAGCGGGTTCACAAACCGCACCGAGTTCTCGTTCTGGGACACGTACAGGGCATTCCATCCGCTGATGAATCTTGTGCATCAGGACATTCAGGCGGATGTGGCAAACTCCATGCTTGCACATTATGACAAGAGTGTGGAGAAGATGCTGCCCTACTGGTCGTTTGCCAGCAATGAGACATGGTGCATGATAGGCTATCATGCCGCGGCTATATTGGCAGACATGATATGCAAGGACGTCAAGGGATTCAACCACGAACGCGCCTTCGAGGCAATGGTAACAACAGCAATGAACAACAACTACGATTGCCTGCCTGAGTACCGTTCGCTCGGTTATGTGCCGTTCGACAAGGAGGCGGAATCGGTCTCGAAGACATTGGAATATGCCTACGACGATTACGCCATAGCACAGGCTGCGAAGAAACTCGGCAAGAATAAGGAATACGAATACTTCATGAACCGTGCCATGAGCTATCAGAACATCTATGACAGTCAGACCGGATACATGCGCGGCAAGGACGTTAACGGCAAGTGGCGCACTCCGTTTGCCCCTGTGGCTTATCAGGGACCGGGCTCGGTTCATGGCTGGGGCGACATCACGGAGGGCTTCACCGTGCAGTATCACTGGACCGTGCCGCAAGATGTCCAGGGGCTTATCAATCTGATGGGACGCGATCTTTTCCGCTCAAGACTTGACTCGCTGTTCCTTTACGAATTGCCCGAGGACATACCGGGAGCACACGACATCCACGGACGTATAGGCGCATACTGGCACGGCAATGAGCCTTGCCACCACGTTGCCTATCTTTACAATTACATAGGAGAGGGATGGAAGTGCCAGAAATGGGTGCGTGAGGTCGTAGACAGGTTTTATGGCAACAAGCCGGGATCGTTGTGCGGAAACGACGACTGCGGTCAGATGTCGGCATGGTACATATTCAATTGCCTCGGTTTCTATCCTGTATGTCCGGGCAGCGGATACTACAACATCGGCTCGCCTGCGCTGCCTGCCGTCGACATAAGGATGAGTAACGGCAGCCACATCAGAATGACTGCCAGAAATTGGAGCAAGGATGCCGTATATATTAATAAGGTGTATGTCAACGGAAAACGCTACACCAAGTCGTATCTCACATGGGATGACGTGAAGAACGGCATTGATATAGAGTTTGTCATGAGCAAGAAGCCCAACCGCAAATGGGCTGTGGCAAAGGACGACATCGCTCCTTCCGTGTCGGTGGAAGGCAAGACTGTGGCATATAAGCACGGCATGCGTCTCTGATGCATACTTGTATCAGGACATCACTGATATCATTGAGGACGGAGCCCAAGGGTTCCGTCCTTTTTTGTTGTGCGCCGGTATGTCGTGTCATTTTGCACTTCCTTTCTTGTCATATTAAGCGGATTTCCAAATTGATTGCCATCATGTTGTGTGCCGTTCAGCAGCTTCATTTCAAAGTCCGATGATGATTTGTAGCGGGCTACACTACCGATGAGACTCTGGAATGAAGCCTTGAAGAGCACACAGGATGATGGCAAAGATGTATATAACATATGAGTAATTTTATAATATCGGTTAATTTTGAACAGCTACTTATAATATTTATTGTAACTTTGCCATGAAATATCCTTTCAAAGTCATCATTGCCGCAAGTGTGCGGTGGCTTTGCGCAGAGTCAGCCCGGATGCGGAAGACTTGCATGTTACAGTTTCGGGCACGATATTTGCATACATTTTATTCATATATTATATTACGGATTTCAATCAATAAAGCAATACAGACATGGTAATATATCCTGAAATAATAAGGAAGGCACTGGAAACAGTGATATATCCCGGCACGAAGAAGAATATCGTGGAAAGCGGGATGCTTGCCGACAATATGAGAATAGACGGCATGAAGGTTTCGTTCTCGCTCATTTTCCCGCGCGAGACAGATCCTTTTCTCAAGTCGGTTGTGAAGGCGGCAGAGCACGCCATCCATTTCTACGTGTCAGAAGAGGTCGGGGTGACGATAACCACAGAGTTCACCTCAAAGGCACGTCCGAAGCCCGGAAAGATGCTGCCGCATGTGAGGAACGTTGTTGCTGTAAGTTCAGGCAAGGGCGGGGTAGGCAAGAGCACTGTGGCTGCCAACCTTGCAATAGCACTGGCAAAGCTGGGCTATAAAGTAGGAATACTCGACACTGACATCTTCGGTCCGTCGCTTCCGAAAATGTTCGATGTGGAGCGTGAGCGCATTTACAGCATAGAGAAAGATGGACGCACACTCATCCAGCCGCTGGAGAAATATGGAGTGAAGCTTCTCAGCATAGGCTTCTTCGTGAATCCTGACACTGCGACTCTATGGCGCGGAGGCATGGCTTCAAACGCCTTGAAACAGCTCATAGCCGATGCCGACTGGGATGAACTCGACTACTTCATTCTCGACACGCCGCCGGGAACGAGCGACATTCACCTTACGCTGCTGCAGACGCTTGCCATCACTGGTGCGGTTATAGTCAGCACACCGCAGGACGTGGCTCTGGCTGACGCGCGCAAGGGCATCGACATGTACACAAACGACAAGGTGAACGTGCCGATTCTCGGACTTGTGGAAAACATGGCGTGGTTTACACCCGCCGAACTGCCGGAGAACAAGTACTACATCTTCGGCAAGGAAGGCTGCAAGAAGCTCGCCAAGGAAATGAATCTGCCGCTGCTCGCGCAGATACCGATAGTGCAGGGACTTTGCGAAAGCGGAGACGAGGGACAGCCGGCAGCACTCAACAGCGACTCCATTCTCGGTCAGGTGTTCCTCAATCTTGCGCAGGCGGTGGTGACGGTGGTCAACCGCAGGAACAAGGAAATGGGACCAACGAAGATAGTTGAAGTGAAAAGCTGAGGCGCGTATGCCGTATGCGGCATATTTTAAACGGTGCCCGTAGAAGCCTGATGTGTATGGCTTTTGCGGGCACCGTTATTTTTTATTCATCATCTTATAATGATGTCGTCAGTTGAACTGGTTGAGACTGCCTTTCCGCAACCTCTCACATGATTGTCCTTCAGCTCCACATGCCTTGCGTTGCGTACGACTATGCCGCAGTCGTTGGAGCCGTTGCCTATAATTGTGTTGCCGTATATGCGTATGTTCTCATGCAGGAATGTGTTGTCAGTCTGCGGTGCGTCTATCACCACGGCTATGCCCGACGCGCCGAATTGGGTTCCGGCTCCGAGCCCGCAGTTCACCATCACGTTGTCTGCAATGGTGACGTCCTTTGCATGACTGCCTTCTTTCCAGCCCGACTCCGCACCCACGTGGACAGCCGTTCCGGTGCAGCCTCTGAATATGTTTTCCTTTATTTCCACCCCGCGTGTCTTTACAAGCACTCCGCGAGCCATCTGCCCCCATACCGAATTGCGGCAGAAACTGAGTCTCGGAAGTTTGGATGCGTTCAGCAGATAGTATTCTCCGAAATTCTCGGGCAACTCTCCGTCCAGCCTCACCTTCACGTCCTTTGCTTTAGGAGCGTGTTCTACGTATGTCACCCTTAATGTCTTTTCAGGCACGAGTGTCGCTATGCGTACAAGCTCAAGGCTGTCGCCGACCTGTGGTATGTCAGCCGTCTGAGCGTGGGTAAATGTGGGTGAGCGCAACTGCAGCGTGACCGTGCCGTCCTCAACGGAGGCTATGTTGTGATAGTAGCCATGCACGTTCGTGGCGTCGTCGCCTTGTCCGCGGAAGCTGCATTCGTCGAAGCTGATGTGTCCGCGGCACGATGCGAAGTGCGTCGCGTCTGTGTTGGTGGAGAACACGAATCCTTCTGCCGGACTGACAGACAGCCGGTGTATTGTTATGTCGGTGCTGTCGAATCCTACGATTCCCATGCCCGGCTGTGAATGTATTGACACTCCATCGAGTGTTGTAGATGTGCTGTTGCCTATGAATATGGCAGGGCGGAAGTGGAAGGAGTGCAGGGCTGCAATGTAAGCGCCCCGAAGCCGTTGCGGCAAGTGCCCTTCAAATTCCACACGGTTGTTGCCCAACAGTCTGCGTCTGGGGAAGTAGAACGGTTCTGCGTAGAATCCGCTTATGGAACTGTCCCACAGTGTCATGCGTGTTATCGGTATGTCATCGGTTATGATGCGCCTTTCGTCAAATTGAACGACGAACGAGTTGTCCTTTATTTCCTGCACAATGCCCTGTGAGAACGGCTTGCGCTTGTAGTCGATTGTCAGTCCGCGTACTGTAAGGTTGCGGCAGTCGGTGATGGACAGCGGTTCCATCCATCCCTCACACATCAGTATCGCGCCTGTCGCCTCGATGGTGACGGAGTCTGAGCCGTTGAAGTCGAGTCCGCGCACGTATGGGTAATACGGCGTGAAAATCACTTTCTCAGGGTCACCGCCCATTTTTCCTGACAGCACCTGCTGTTCCAGTTGTTCGGCTGCGGCATCGCGCAGGCGGTATGTTCCGGGCGGAACTGTAAGAGTTGTACCGGGATGGTGGCGGCAGTACTCGGCAGCCTTGCGCAGTGCGCGGGTGTCATCCTTGCCGTCATCGGGCTTCGCTCCGAATTCAAGTACGGAGACATTCTTGGCTGTAACCGGCAATGTGTGGAGTCCGGACAGCATAAATGAGAGCATAAAAAGTTTTACGATTGTGAGGTGTCTCATGGTTCTTTGTTTTATGTTTGAGCACAAAATTATAAAATTATATCGTATTACGCATGTCTTATATTCATTATTTCCCGTATATACAATCTGTTTAACTCTGATTAACAATACTCCTTTTTTGATTCATATCGTTATGCGTCATGCTGAATATGTCATATTACTTCATATGAATGACGTGCTGCTGCCCTGTCGGTATGTTCCCGTTTTTGTCGGTGATGCGACGGAATGCTGTTGTCAGGGTGTGTAAACAGGATGACGTCAGCAGTAGGGAAGATGTTTGGGCTGCATGCGATTCCCAATCGGCAGTCATACCGCCAAAGCCGTATTTCCGCCTGATTATCGGCTATTCATGCCTCTTTCACACTGATGAGTACATCTCGTTCCGCGGTTTTTTCCGTTGTATTCTGCCATACCGCCTGCTGAACGGGAATCCAAAACGTGAGGCAATTGTATATGATAAGGGTGAATTATGATATCCGAACCGGTATGATTGAACGGGAAATCGGCTCAGACGATAGCGAATACCCGGCATGGTCAGTGTATATTTATGCAGTGTTGAAAGTAAAAGATTTTGACAGTAAAGATTTGCAAAAGAGAATTCCGCAATAGGGTTGTGATGTTTCCGAACAGGGTAGACGAATATTCCTAATCTGCCATTTGTACAGCCGGAAAGCCCGTTTGACAGTTGAAACCTGTCAGGAAACTGCTTTTTATGCATGTCTGTATGTATTGCGAGTTTGCGGAACGGTGCCTATTATGTGCCGGAAAAGCCTTTACCGGTGTATGGAAGAGGCTTTATGGCATGCCGGAAAAGGCTTTCTTGTAAGGCTATGGAAGCAATGTCAGTGCCGCGCAATGTTTATTCTGTTGATTATCAGTATATTCCTGAAAATGCCGAAAACTCGCGTATTTGCCGGAGGAATGGCTCTCGCTTGAAAATATTGCAGTATTTCGAAGATATGGGTGCATAAATATGCAGTGACGGGAGGTGTATATGCATATTTATGCACAGCCGTTTTTTCTTTTTGCAGCGCACTGCGGAACGTCTCATTCCGCGCTTTCCGGTGTCGCCTTTTTGACGTTGCGGCTGTCTTTTGTTTCGGCAGCCATCTTTCTGTATACCATGCATGCCGTTATGAGGTATACGGCTGACTGTATCCACAGACAGATATATTCGGTTTTGATATCGGAGAATGTCGCTCCCATACTGTTCATCTTGATGAACGCCTGTATGCCGAATGTGGACGGGAATATGTAGGACACGTATTTCCAGAACTCCGGAATGTTGGTCGCAGGCCATGATATGCCTGATATGAAGAGTAGCGGCACTGACGTGAACACGACAAGCAGCATCACCTCCTCGCGCTCTTTCATGAACACAGAGACGGTCATCGCAAAGAAGATGCACGCCAGCAGATAGGGCAGAAGGAACATGGCGAAGTCGCCGGGGTGAACGGTGTGTATGAAGTTGAATATGCGGGGTATGCCCAGAAGTACGTATGTGGCGAGCACGGTGAACATTGCGAGATAGCACAAAGTCTTGCCTGCCACTACCGGAAGGAGCGCGGTGGGTTTGGGAGCGAACATGTGGTGTATTTTTGAGGGTCTTCTCTCTCTGACCGTACCGTTGCGCATTCCGATGCTCAGCAGCAGCACTTGCTGTATGATGAGTATGAGAACACCGGGAAGAATGAAGCTGCCGTATCCGCCGGTTGAGTTGAACATTGCCACCTCTTCAATGTTGATGGGGCTTGTCGTTATCTCGTCCTCGCGGTCGGTGTGGTTGCCCGACACGCTCTTCTGTATGTCCGAGTTTATCTCACCGATGACTGTTGTGGTGGTCTGATATATGGCTTTGTAGGTGAGCATGAGTGCCATGTTGCAGTAAAGGCTCACTGTTGACTGTTCCATCCGGCTGACGCGGGTCTCAAAATCTTCCGGTATATATATCACTCCGTATACCTCCTGCAGACCGATAAGCCGCCGCGCCTCTTCAAGGCTTCCGCAGCGGTAGGCTGTCTCGACGTCGGGTGAGGCGTCGAGCATGCTTGTAAGCTTGCGGCTGAGTTTGCTGTCAGAGTTGTCGACAACGGCAACAGGAACATCGCGCACTACTTCGTTGTTGTATATCCACGAATAGAGCAGCGGATAGAGCAGCGGCAGCAATACGGTGAATATGAGCAGACCCTCGTCTCTGACTATTTTCTTGGTCTCGTCTATCCATATTGTGCATATGTCGTTTATGATGGCTGTTATCTTGTTCATGTTACCTTTCGTCATTTTTATGGGATGTATACGTATTCCGATATTGCCTTATTGAGGCGCGGAAGTACGAAAACCGGCAGTGCCGCGAATATTATCAGCGCCACTATGTTCTGCCATACGTCTGCCATGGGCATGCCGTTGAATATGCTTATCTGATAAATCATGAAGAAGTGGCGCAGCGGGAATATCGCAGAGAGCAGCTCGAGCTGCGGATCCATGGCGAACGTCGGGAAGGCTGTGCCGGCAAGCGAGAAGCCGAGCACGGCAAGTAGTGAGCATACGCTCATGGACATACGCATGGACGGGAATATGCCGAAGAGGAACAGTCCCAGTCCCTGTGCCGAGAGTACTGACAGCAGTCCGAGTAACGCCATCGGCAGAATGCCGCCGGGATGCGGGAAACCGAGTACGCCGAATACATACAGCATGTAGGCATATATTATAATAAGGTGGATGACAAACTGTGGCAGCAGTTTCCCCAGAATGGCTGTCATGATGTTCCCTCCGGCTGTGGCGAGCCATTTGCGGGCGGTGCCTTGTTTCAGCTCACTGCCGACGGAGTAGGCTGTTATGAGGAAAATGAACAGGAACAGACAGCCGGGAATGAGTGTCGTGCTGAGGTAAATGTTGTAGTTCACCCAAGGGTTGTTCACTGCGTGGAAGTCGAGTGTGACAGGCTGCAGGAACGTGCTTATCTGTTCTCCTGTGTATCCTTTTGCCGACATTGTGGCTGAACCGACTGACGCCGAGCCGAGCATTGAGATGGTTTTGAGGTCGCGGAACACAAGCGAACCAGCTGTCAGTGACGTGTTGCTGTAGTAGAATGATATTTCGGGGCGGCGTGCCGACAGCAGTTTGTCGGTGGTTCCTTGCGGAAAGAGCATGAAACCGTATATCTCGTTCTGCTGCATCGCGCGCCGCGCCGCGTTGAAGTCTTTGTAGTGTCCCTGTACCCTCGTTCCAGAAAAAGCGTCGAGGGTCCTTGTGAGTTTGCGCGTTGTGGCTGTGTTGTCGAGGTCTACGATGCCGACAGGCAGTTCCTTCGGCTGTCCCTCGTCCATGAGTGAGGTGAAGAATATGGTCACTAACAGCGGGAACACAACCATGCACAAGAGATAGACCGGATTGGATTTCAGTCTGGAACACTCTCTTGCCGCAAGGCGGAAAACACGGTTTATGAGTCTGTCACTATGCACTTACTTTTTCTTTATTATAAGCGACATTCCCGGACGCAGCCCGTCTATCTTGTCCAGTGGGCGTGCCTTAACCTCAAATGTTTTCAGATCGTATTCTCCGTTTGACTTTGTCGCTTTCCATGTGGCATACGAACCCTGATCCTTGATGTAGTATACCTTCATTCTTATTTCCTTGTTGAATGCCGGTAGAAAAGCCTTGAAGACGCTGCCGTTCTTCATGCCTTCAAGCTGGTCCTCGCGTATGTTGAATGTTCCCCACATGTCGTTGAGCTGGGATATTGACATTATAGGTGAGCCGGCGCCTATCAGTTCGCCGGTCTTGGGATATATGTCGCTCACCTCGCCTTCCATCTGCGCGATCTGCATTGTCTCGTTTATGTAGGAGTTTACTTCCTCTACGGCACCTTTGGCTCTGTTCACCTGTGCGGCGGCTGCCTTCTTCTCTTCCTGGCGTGCTCCGTTCACAGCCATGTCATACTGGCTCTGTGCCGCTTTTGTCTGTGCCTCGAGAGCCTTGTAGTTGGCAAATGCCTCGTCGCGTTTCTGCGCGGTCATCACGCCTTCGTCGAACAGACGCTGCACTCGTTCGTATGATTTCTTCGCTATGTCAAGTCCTGCTTTTGCCTGCTGGAGCAGTGCGTATGCGGCGCGTACCTGTTCCTTGCGGGCACCGTTGTTCGCCATCTCGCTCATGGCTGCGGCTGCGTTCTCTGCCGATTCAGCCTGCATCATCTTTGCTTTCACGTCAGGCGCGTCGATGATGGCAAGTGTGTCACCGGCTTTCACGTAGTCTCCTTCTTTCACGCGCAGTTCGAGTACGCGTCCGGGCACTTTGCTCGATACCCTGTATTCAGACACTTCTATCTGCCCCTGTATTATCTCCGGCTCTCTTGCCATGGCTATAGTGCCGATTATTACAGCAACTGTTATTGCAGCAACAGATATTGCTATCGCAATAATTATATTTCTCCTTTGTGTTTTTTCTGACATAACGATTCTATTCTAATATACCAAGTGCCTTCCTGAGATTGATTTGGCTTAGTTTGACATCTATTTCTGCATCTATCTTTTGTGACTGGGCTTGTAGCCAGGCTGTCTGTGCTTCCATCACGTCTGTGGTCTGCATGACGCCTTCTTTAAAGCCAAGGTTCGCGCTGCGAAGGTTTTCCTCAGCGCTTATTATGTTCTTGTTTGCCATACTGAGACGGCGGTTTGCCTCGTCTATCTTGAATTTGCTCTGGCTTACCTGAAGCTCTACTTTCTCCTGAGCCTCATTCAGTTCCAGTCTGGCAATGCTTGTCGCAATCTTGCTCGACTTGACTTTGTATTCGCTTTCAAACCAGTTCCATACGGGTATTCTTACAATCACGCCCACATTCCATACACCGGAGAACTTGTTTTCAAATCCGTTGTATATGTTGGGGTTTGTGGTTGTATATCCTGCGGTAAGGGCTACCTGAGGAAGATATGCGGCTCTTGTTATCTTTGTAGACTGTTCACTGATGCCTACAGCGTTCTCGAGCATTTTCAGTTCCGGACGGTTGCTTATTGCGGTCTGTACGTCAGCGTCTTGCTGAATGTTCTCCGTTATGATGTTGTCCCTGCTTTCATCTTCAAGGGTAATATCACTGTCGAGAGGCAGTCCGCACAGCTGGCACAGATACATCTTGGCAAGTGACAGTCCGTTGTCAACCTGCGTGACTGTCATCTCAGCCTCGTTCACCTTCACGTTCACCCTCAGTCCGTCTGCCCTTGTTGCCACTCCTTCACGTATCATCTTGGCTACATCGTCGTCAAGTTTGCGTACAAGGTCAAGATAACTGTGTGAAAGCTTCTGCTTGTGTTTTAATGATACGACAGTCCAATAGGCAAGGTCTATGTCGTATATTGTGTTTTGTCTTGTTGCTTCCGCGCCGTTTCTGGTAAGCTCCTCGTTTATTTTTGCCATCCTGTTCGCGGCAATTATGCCGCCACCCATGTATATGGGCTGTTTCAGCATGACGGAAGCCATGAACATGTTTCTCGTGTCTGTCTCAAAGGCGTCTACTATCTTATGCCCTGCATGATTCAGAACTTCTCCCATTGACGAGCCGAAGTGTGATATGAAATTGCCGAGATGACTTGCCTGCTCGGGCGTTATGATGCCCTGTTGCGTGAGGCTCGAGATGATGGGCGTCACTTCATTGCCTATCATTCCGTTCGCCTTATTGCCGATGTTGTTCAGTCCCGACTTCTGCTCATCGCTCAAAAGGGATATCTCCTTGCTTGTATATTCATATCCTCCAAGTACGTCTATTTTGGGAAGATACTTCGTCCTGACCGCCTTTCTGGTGTTTCTTGCAACCTCCTGTTTCAGTCTTGATATGCTGAGCTGTTTGTTGTTGCGGATTGCCATGGCTCTGCAGCTGTCAAGACTGAGCAGTTGTTGTGCGGAAGCGGACGACGCAATGCATAGGAATAATAATATGTTGGATAATCTTACCATTTATTTGAATGTAAAGCTTCTTGAACCAATCATGTTTCCATCGGCAAATATGCTTACCTGATATGTGCCTTCAACGAGTGTCTGTGTCACGTCCCAGTAGGTAGTGAGCGCAAGTTCCTGCCCGCCGTATTCAACGGTCTTCTTCATTGTACAGTTAAGGCTGCGGTTCTCGTAAGCAAAAGAGCCTGCGTTACCGAGCAATGCGCCGGTAGGTGATGTTATCCTTACGTAGAATGTTTTCATACCGCTTTGAGCAGTCACATTCTTGGTTACGGTGAAGTTTACTTGTATTGTTTTACATTTCTTTATCTTCTTTGTGGACTTCCCACGCTTGGTGTTGAGAGTCATGGTGATGCCGGTAGCGTCGAGCTGTGCCGCAATCGCCACCTTCTCAGACAATGAGGCTTTTTCCGAACTGAGACCTTCTATCTGTCTGGTAGCCTCGGTGTACTGGCTTTTCACCCTTGAGTTCTCTTCCATCAGGTTCTGGTTCAACCTGTTCAAAGAGTCTATCTCCAGCACGTAACTGCGCAAAACGGCTCTTACGGTGGCCAGTTCTTTCTTCAGACGAGCTATTTCTCTGGCATCGCTGCTTTTCACTTGCCTGAGTTCTTCAAGCAGTCTCTGGGTCTTTTCCTGTTCAGCCGTGAGTTGTGCGACGATTGAGTCGTTGCTTATTTGCGTCTTCATCTCACTGTACTGGTTGGCAAACTGCATGTACTCGTTTTCCATTTCCTTCTTGTCAAGTTCGGCAAGTTCGAGCATGGCTTTGTTTTCCTGCTTCTGCTTCTGAAGTGTTATTACGAGATATGCGATGCTTCCCAAAAGTACTGTTCCAGCTATTGTTATTATTATCCAGGTCTTCTTGTTCATGTAAGTATGTTCTTTTGTTTTGCTGTTGAGAAATGTTTTGCAAATTTATGCCTTTTATCTTAAATGCGCAACAAAATTCATCTTGCATTTCTTAATATATCTAAAAAGATGCGATTTGCCGAAAAACAGGAGAGCGTATGCGTGATTCAAGCCCTTGTCTGCCCTTAAATCTCATCCTGATTCTGTGCTTGTTTCAGAACGGACCATTTCCTTTTCAGTCGAAGTCGTATCCGATTGAATCCGGCATAATCGGAAAACAATATTGCCGCAACTGTGGGGAAAGATGCGAATTAAAGTTTTTTAAATGAATAAAATCGCTTTTACGGTCTGGTGACATATTACGTTCAAAACTCGGACGGAAATGAGTATGTCTGGCATTTGTGTTTTAATGACATTGCAGTTTCATACGGTATGTGTTTTTCTATAACGGAGTTTGTTTGTCTTAAAAGACGTTTCCTGCTTTTATTTTCTAAAAAAACAACAGTGCAAATAAATATAAATGACATATATATTGTATATTTGCACAAGTACGAATATGTGTTTATGAAAGACATGCAACATTGTTTTTTCTTTAATAACATTTATGAATAAGTTCTTATATAAAGTTTTTGACCTGTATTACGACGGCTTCAGAAACATGAGAGTCGGACGTACTTTATGGCTTGTCATTCTGATAAAGCTGTTCATAATATTTGTCATACTCAAGCTGTTTTTCTTTCCTGACTTTATCGGAGAGCACTCCACTCCTGGTGGGGAGGCTGAATATGTTTCGGGACAGCTTACCGGCAGATGAGCGTAACTGATTATAATCAATCACAAACAATTTAAAACAATAAAGCTTATGTACAATCTATTAATGTCTGTAGATCCTTTTGCAATAGACTGGTCGAGGGCACAGTTTGCGCTGACAGCCATATACCACTGGCTGTTCGTGCCGCTGACACTGGGGCTTGCCGTTGTGATGGGAATCATGGAAACGTGCTATTACCGCACGAAAAATGTTTTCTGGAAGGACGTGGCGAAGTTCTGGCAGCGTCTTTTCGGTATAAATTTCGCAATGGGTGTTGCCACCGGAATCATCCTAGAGTTCGAGTTCGGCACAAACTGGAGTAATTATTCATGGTTTGTAGGTGACATTTTCGGCGCGCCTCTGGCTATAGAGGGAATAGTGGCTTTCTTCCTTGAGAGCACATTTGTCGCCGTTATGTTCTTCGGATGGAAAAAGGTGTCGCCCGGTTTCCATCTTGCCTCCACGTGGCTTACCGGAGTAGGAGCCACGCTGTCAGCCTGGTGGATTCTTGTGGCAAACGCATGGATGCAGTATCCTGTAGGATGTGAGTTCAATCCTGACACCGTCCGAAATGAGATGACAAGCTTCGCCGACGTGGCGTTGTCACCGTTTGCCATAGACAAATTCTTCCATACGGTCATTTCATCATGGATAGTCGGAGCGGTGTTTGTCGTTGCTGTGAGCAGTTGGTATCTTATAAAGAAGCGCGACCAGAGACTTGCCAGGGAAAGCATGAAGATTGGTGCGGTGTTCGGTCTGGTGGCTTCGCTGCTTGCCGCGTTTACCGGCGACCTCTCGGCGGTCAAGGTTGCAAAGGTGCAGCCGATGAAGCTGGCTGCCATGGAGGCTCTTTACGACGGTGGAAACGGAGTGAGCCTCACCGCCTTTGCGGCTGTAAACCCGTTCAGGCAGCCTGACTATGCCGCAGGAGGCGAGCCGCCTCTCCGCATAGGCATACCATACGGACTTTCCATTCTCGCCACGCACGACCCGCAGGGATTTGTCCCCGGGGTGAACGACATACTCAACGGATATGTCCGTCCGGACGGAACACGAGAGCTGTCGGCTGAGGAAAAGATGGAGAAAGGCCGCATCGCGATAAACACTCTCGCACGATATCGTGAGCGCAAGGCTGCAAATGCCGACAGCAGTGAGCTTGCCGGACTTAACGACACGCTGCAGGCAAACATGCCGTATTTCGGTTATGGATATATCAAAGACAAGGCAGAACTCGTGCCGTACATACCTTTGTGTTTCTATGCCTTCCGTGTAATGGTGGGTCTGGGGGCATATTTCATACTTCTTTTTGCTGTCATAATATTCCTTCTCTACAAACGTGACATACAGAAATACGGCTACCTGCTGTGGCTCGGAGTCCTGTCATTGCCGCTTGCATACATTGCCAGTGAGGCGGGATGGATAGTGGCGGAAATGGGACGGCAGCCTTGGGCGATACAGGATCTGCTGCCTACGTGTGCGGCTGTGTCCGACATAAGCGCCGGTTCGGTGGCTGTCACATTCTTCATATTCCTCGCCCTGTTCACCACGCTGCTCGCTGTAGAGGTAAACATACTCTGCAAACAGATAAAGAAAGGTCCGGAATACACCGCCAATTGAGCACTTTGTATATTCCGCAGGTCATGATCTGATTAGCAGACTTGTTTTCAGAGACTTGCGGAAGCGGTGACATAAAACGTTAAACATTAAACAAATGAAAATTATGACATACGAATTTTTGCAACATTATTGGTGGCTCGTTGTGTCGCTTCTTGGTGCGCTGCTTGTCTTTCTCATGTTTGTACAGGGAGCAAACTCCATGATATTCAGTCTGGGACGTACTGAAGAGGAACAGCGCATGGTGGTGAACAGCACCGGCCGCAAGTGGGAACTGACGTTCACAACCCTTGTAACGTTCGGCGGAGCGTTCTTCGCTTCGTTCCCGTTGTTCTACAGCACCAGTTTCGGCGGAGCCTACTGGCTGTGGATGCTCATTCTTTTCTCGTTCGTGCTTCAGGCAGTGAGTTATGAGTTTCAGAACAAACTGGGAAATCTGCTCGGCACACGCACGTTCAGATGGTTTCTCGTAGCTAACGGCATTCTCGGTCCGTTGCTTCTCGGAGGGGCTGTAGCGACATTCTTCAACGGTTCCAACTTCATTGTCGACAAGAACAACATTGCCGGTGGCTTACAGCCTGTCATAAGCCGTTGGGCAAACAGCAGCGGAGGACTGGATGCTCTGCTCGATGTCTGGAATCTTGTGTTGGGCTTCGCCGTGTTCTTCCTTGCCCGTGTGCTCGGCACTTTGTATGTAAGGAATAATGTGAATGATGAGAACATACGCAACCGTTGTGGCGTGAGGCTTTTGGGTGCTGCGGTGCCGTTCCTGATACTTTTCGTGGCGTTTGTCCTGCATGTCCTGCTGAAAGACGGTTATGCCTACGATGCCGCGACAGGTGAGATAAGCATTGTGCCGGGTAAGTATCTTGACAACATGCTTACCATGTGGTATGTATTCGCGGTCTTTGTAGCAGGTGTGGCGCTTGTGCTTTACGCCATAGCAAAATCCGTATTGGACAAGACATATATCAAGGGCATCTGGCCCGCCGGTATAGGTGTGGTTCTGACGGTGCTGGCACTGCTGCTATGCGCGGGATGGAATGGCACTGCATATTATCCGTCCAATGCCGACCTGCAGAGCTCGCTGACCATCGCCAACAGCTCCAGCAGCGAGTTCACGCTGTCGGTCATGGCAGTGGTATCGCTTCTCGTGCCGTTTGTCCTGGCATATATCGCATATGTATGGCGTGCCATGGACAGAAAGAAGATTGACAAGGCTGAGCTCGGTACAGACGAGATGTATTGACAACTGATTATGATTCTGGTATGAAAGACGGATATGTCATGTATAAAAACAGGAGTATACGAATGCTGAGACAGATATTATTATGTATAGTAATGTTGTCAGCCGGAATTCCGGCAGTAGGGCAGGACACTCTGCGTCATGAGGTTCTGCTTCAGACCAACAAGGGAAACATACGCATATCCCTATACAACGAGACACCGCTCCATCGTGACAACTTCCTTAAGAATGTGCGTGAGGGATGGTATGACGGACTGTTGTTCCACCGGGTCATAAGCAATTTCATGATTCAGACGGGTGATACGGCAAGCCGACATGCCGAGCCGGGACAGCTGTTAGGGGAGACTTCTGAGACATACACCGTGCCGGCAGAGTTCCGCTGTCCGCAGATTTACCACAAGCGTGGTGCGGTGGCTGCCGCCCGTGAGGGCGATGCCGACAATCCTGAGCGCAGCTCCTCTATGAGCCAGTTCTACATTGTCTATGGCATACGCTACAACGACGCCATGCTCGACAAGACCCAGCAGAAGCTTGATGTCGCGACCGAAGGCAAGGTGAGGCTTACGCCTGAGATGCGTGAGACATACCGTACGCTCGGCGGAACACCTCATCTGGACGGACAATATACGGTATTCGGTGAGGTGACTGAGGGTATGGACGTGGTGGAGAGCATACAGGGCGTGCAGACCGACTCGAACGCGCGGCCCTTGGAAGATATAAGAATAGAGAAAGCGACGGTCGTGAAATGACCTCCATAATGATTTTTTATATCTGAAAATAAGGTAAAGACATACCTCCTTTTTATTATATCAAGCCTTCCGGTGACAGTTCACGACTTGTTGTCGGAAGGCTTTTTTCATTCCGGTACGCATCAATATTCATCCGTATGTCGTGCTGCCTGCGTTGTGGCAAGGCTCCGGTTTTGTAGATGATGAAGCGCGATTTATGTATAAAACAGGATTCGACCCGGCTATGCCAAAGCGGGACAGTCATAGCCTTTCCTCTTTGTCGCTGCTCTTGCCTTTCACTATATTTGTATAATATAGGATGCGGCTCGGCAACATCAATCCCGGTAAAACGTTGTTTTCCCGTCTTGCTGCTGCTCTCGCCTTTCACTATTTTTGTATAAAAGCTGCGCGATTAATATATAAGAAACGTGGCTCTGGACAGTTGCGCAAATGCTGATGATTAATCGGAATCTTACGGTCATGTTTTAATCCAATGTTTGTCATTATAAATACTCTGGTTAACAGTGAATCCGCATTAAGCCTCATTCGCGTCAGGTTCCGTTGTCATGCCGACCGGATGCTGCTTTTACCGCTGACGCAGCAGGATATACAGATAAAAAGCAGAAACAGAATGTCGGCTGGAGTGATGGATATGGGTGAAGTGCGGATAGCATAATGCAGATGTATTGTTATCGTTCAGATTGCCGGTTCGGGTTAAATGAAAATACGTCATTATACCGCCAATGCATGTTTTTCCACATAATTGTCAGCTGTTCATCACTCTTCCGCACCGCTGAAACTATCTTGCTTGCCGATTTTTCATGATATAGCGCGCTGCATCTTAGACAAAACTGGAAACCAATCTGCACGTCAGAAACATGAATATGGATGAAGTCTGATAATATGTTTGGGTTAAAATGATGTAAAAAAGTTTGCCAATTCTTCTGTTGCCATTAATTTTGCACCTATGAAACCATGGTTCTTTATATTTTTCCTTCTCCCTCTTCTGGGATTCGCTTACGTAGTGTGGCATGTCTGGCAGATATTGCCTCTTCCTCCGGCGTGGAAATATGCTGCGGTCACGTTGATGTCGCTGCCGGTACTTTGCCTTTTTTCCCATTTCCTTATCGGTCCGGATCAGTTGCCGCTGGCAGCCGGAAGAGTAGTCTATGAAGTGGGCACGTCATCGCTTTTCGTGCTTCTCTATCTTGTCATGATATTCATTCTTCTCGATGTCGGACGGCTTTTGAGACTTGTGTCTCAGTCACTTCTTCATCACAGTGTTGCCGGAAGCGCGGGCATTCTGGTGTTTGTATGCGTGCTTTTCATTTATGCCAACATCAATTATCGCGACAAGCAGATGCGCACTATGGAACTGCGCGCCGCACAGCCGTTGTCGTCTCCGTTGAGAATAGTGATGCTGAGCGATATGCACATCGGCTATCATAACAATGCAAAAGAGCTTGAGAGGTGGGTGGAGATGATAAACGCGTCGTCGCCTGACTTAGTGCTCATTGCCGGAGACATCATCGACGGCAGTATGAAGCCGTTGCGTGAGGAAAACATGGCTGCCGTTTTCAGACGCATAAAGGCACCTGTGTATGCCTGTCCGGGTAATCATGAGTATTATGCCGGCATTGCCGGAGCTAAGGAGTTTTTCCGTGAGGCTGGCGTCACATTGCTGTGTGACAGCAGCGTTGTCATAGGAGGCGAGCTCACGGTCATAGGCCGCGACGACCGCTCGCAGGCTGGACGGAAGAGC